>Ga0157371_10000268_pt1 | contig 70868 bp, 56 predicted proteins | sample C45metaG_FD_113462 | JGI IMG/M metagenome (GOLD analysis project Ga0157371, IMG submission 113462) | Corn rhizosphere microbial communities from Kellogg Biological Station, Michigan, USA - C4-5 metaG | ecosystem: Host-associated > Plants > Roots > Rhizosphere > Soil | place: USA: Michigan...
CAATCATGTCGTCGAGATCGACGTCGGTCAGGCCGTCGCTATAATTGGCAAGGAACATCTTCTCGCCCTTGAGATGATGACGTACGGCCCAGAGGCGCTCGCCTATATTGCGCCATATCCCCGTATCGATCAGGGATACGCGCCAGTCCCTTGGCAGTTCCTCAAGCAATTCCACGCGTCCGGGGCTCGATATGACGCAGTCGGCATAGCTTTCCGGCCGGCTGTTCAGAAAGAATTCTTTTATGACGTGCGCCTTGTAGCCAAGGCAGAGGATGAAGTCCTCATGCCCGAAACGGGCGTAATATTGCATGACATGCCGCATGATCGGTTGAGACCCGAGCGGGATCAGCGGTTTCGGGACGCTTTCGGAATATTCCCTGATGCGAGTACCCCTGCCGCCACAGAACAAGACGACCTTCATTGTACCAACTCCTTCGGATCAATGATGGATATGTCGGGAATTGGAACGACGAATTTCCCGCCCCAGTTCCTGATGTCGTTCATTTGTGCAACGATCTCATTCTTCAGGTTCCAGGGGAGAATGAGAACGTAATCCGGCTTCATGCGCTGGATTTCGCTCACGGGCCGGATCGGAATATGCATTCCCGGCGTGAGGCGACCATGTTTGTAAGGATTGCGATCGACTGCAAAATCGATGAAATCGGTGCCGATACCGCAATAATTTAGCAGCGTGTTGCCCTTTCCCGGTGCGCCATAGGCACAGATCGATTTGCGCATTTCCTTGAGGCGGATGAGGAAAGACAGGAGGTTTCGCTTGGTTTGGCGCACGGCTTCGGAGAAGGCCGTATAGGTCTCTATTCTGTCGAGCCCAGCATTCAGCTCCCGTTCCAGGAGGCTATCCACGCGGGCTTCACGCGGGAACTTGCTGTCCTCGTGCGAGAAAAAGACCCGCAGCGAACCGCCATGTGTGGGAATCTCTTCGACATCGAAAACCTTTAACCCATGACGGCGGGCCATTTTTTCTATGGTCAGCAATGAGAAGTAGGAAAAGTGCTCGTGATAGATGGTGTCGAACTGGTTTTCCGCGATTAGCTTTTCGATATGCGGGAACTCAAGGGTGATGACGCCTTCAGGCTTGAGCAGCACTTTCATACCGGCGACGAAATCGTTGATATCAGGCACCTGGGCAAGGACATTGTTGCCGATGATGAGATCGGCTTTTTGGCCTCTGGCCGCCATATCGGTTGCTAGAGCCTCGTTGAAAAATTCAGTCAGTGTCGGAATACCTTTGCCGATCGCCACCTTTGCGACGTTGACCGCCGGTTCAATTCCGAGCATCGGGATGTTGCTGGTCAGGAAATGTTGCAGCAGGTACCCGTCGTTGCTGGCAAGCTCGACAACGAAACTGGATTCGCCAAGCGCGAAGCGCTCGATGACCATGTCGCAGTACCGCTTTGCATGAGCGACCCAACTGTCCGAGAACGAGGAGAAATACGCGTACTCCGTGAAAATATTCTCGGGCGCCACATATTCCTGAAGCTGGACGAGGAAGCATTCGTCGCAAACGAATGCGTGGAGCGGATAAAACGGCTCGACGTCGTTGGCTGCGTCAGCTGCGACGAAGCTTTCGCAGGGCGGAGACATTCCAAGATCGACGAAGGTATGCACCAATGGCGAGCTGCAAAGACGGCAAAGCCCGACGTGATGCGTCGAGCTCAGTCTTGCAGAAAAAACTGCCTCATTATTCATCTGACGCCCCCTGATTTCATCGCATTGTCTTCGAGTGAATTTCAGAAAATTCTTTTATTAACTGGAAAAAATACTATGGATCGGGGTGGGTGACGATACTGCATTCGGCTCGAAAACGTCATCCATAAGCCGTAGGGTTATATTGGAATCCGCTAAAATTCGCTTCCGACGGCTGGTTTCCGCAACCGAAAGGGTGACTTATTTGCCAGCCCGCCTTCAAGGTATGGTGCTGCCTATGGGTGTATTCCGGAGCCGCTGAAATGGCGGAGAATTCTTCTTGAATACGGGATTGCATCAGGAGCGCCGAATGCTGTTTGAGAAGACGAAAATCGAGGGGCTCTGGGTCGTCAATACGGTGCCTGTGCGGGACAGTCGCGGCTCTTTTGCCAGGACGTTCTGCAAGCGCGAATTTGAGAGCAACGCGCTGGTATCGGACTTCAGTCAGCACAGCCTTTCTCTATCAAAGCTGAAACACACGGTACGAGGGCTGCATTTCCAGCGACCGCCGCATCAGGAGACAAAGCTGGTTTCCTGCGTCAAAGGATCGATCTGGGATGTCGCCGTCGATCTGCGCCGCGGCTCGCCCACCTATCTGCAATGGGTTGGCACGGTGTTGTCGGCCGACAATGGCGCGCAGTTCTACATTCCCGAGGGTTTTGCACACGGCTTCCAGTCGCTCAGCGACGACGTTGCTGTGTCCTATTTGATTTCGGTTCCCTATGCCGAGGCAAGTGCGGCAGGGATCCGGTATGACGAGCCCGCGATAGGTGTGGAATGGCCTGCGCCGCCCTCGGTCATATCGGAAAAGGACCTCGGTTGGCCCGCTTTGCAATGAAGGTCTAGCGCGTCAGGAAACCGAGGTTCGAGACAAGACCCGCCTCGAGCAGCCTGCCGGCAGCGCTCGCAATATCGACAAACGGCATTTTAGACCTTTCGGCGATATCCAGTAGTGAGTTGGTTCCATCAGCGAGGTTGAGTATCCATAGATACGCCATGGTGCGGTCGTCATTCGTCTTATGGCCGCCTATCGCAGGAAAAAGCCCGTATTTTCCCAGCTGTGGCTCACCCTTGGGCCGAAGGTTCAACGGCGTCCAGTTGTCTTCGAGAGCATCGATCATGTCCATGATCATCCAAAAGGATGAGTCGAGATGTTCGGGACGGATGAAGTCGAGATTGTCGGCCGAGGTGTGATATTCGGGAGAGGTTCCGAAAGCGCTTCTTTGCAATAGTCCGACCGGCAGGTTGAAGCCCGGCGAACAGAATTGGCGCTCGTCATAGCCGTAGGGAATGAAGTCGGCGATTGCCAGATGTTTACGATCCTCTCCGCAGCGGGTGCAGGCGGCGATCCGGTCGATCAGTGCATCTCCCCTGCGGCTGCGCTTGTAGTTCGGCCCGCCCCCGTCACCAATGCACGAAACCACAAGACCATGCGCAATGTTCGATATCCCGTCTTCGTTCTGCGCAAGCCATGACAGGGAGCCGATCGTTCCGGGTGCGAAGACGAACCTGTAGCTGTAATATGTGGACCTGCTTTTCAGGCCTGCGGCAAGACACGTCAGCAATGCCAGGCCGGAACAATTGTCGTTTGCGAGCGACGGGTGACAGATATGCGCGAAGAGAAGCACTTCTTCGGTGCTTTGTCCGATATGCAGATATTCGCCGTAATACAGATTGCCTGACGCCTTTTCGGTGTCGATGACGACCTCATAGTCGCCTTCCTCTAGCTTGAGGAATTCATGATGCGACATGCAAAAGCCCCAGGCATCCGTGTAATAGGCTGTTTTGTAAGGAATGAGATCGGGTTGTGCAGGCAAGGTGTAGATATGCGCTTGCAGTTCGGCCAGCGGCATCACGCGACGTTGAGGGATGCTGTAGCTCATGAGATGCAGGTTCGACATTTGAAAGTCGATCACCTTGCGTCCCGCCGCGTTCTTCACATAGGCGTCCCGGACGTTCCATTCCTGGGGCACCGTCCAGTCGAAAACCCGCGTCCCGCTTGGGACGGCGCGCTGCTCGATATCGATATAGTCTTTAAGGATATCGATGGTGTCGCGCACGCCTTTGCCGGTGATGCTGCGACAGATCGGAAAGAGGCGGGAAGCCAGATCATGAATAGTCTGGCCGATACCTGCCTCTCTCCATGCATCGCCTGTCAGATTTGCACCAGGCTCCATCTTGCCCATCCGGGCCTCCTGTTTAAACCGATGCCGCAATATCGGCGTTCTGGCGCGGCGCGGTCATGGGGCGGCGCAGGTTGATGTCGATATCCTTGTCGCCGATCAGCTTCTGGAGCTGGCCGATCCGCTGATAGTGCGGTCCCTCGAATTCGGCCATTGTCAGGCCGGCACTCTTGTAGGCCCGGTAGAGTTGCTCGGCACCCGCGGCCGCCGTCCATGTCGGTTTGAACGCCGGAAGCGCACGGGCGATCTTGCCAAAATCGACGCGGTAGGAACGGGTATCGGGGCTTGCATCGCTCGCATATTGCAGCTGGCATCCAGGTACCGTGAGAGCGACGATTTCGGCAATCTCCCGGATCTGATAGTTGTGCGCATCCTGTCCGACGTTGAAAGCCTGATTGTGTATTGCATCGGTCGGCGCTTCGAGCGCAGCCAGAAAGGCGCGCGAAATATCCTCGATGTGAACGATTGGGCGCCATGGCGATCCGTCGGATTTCAGGAGGATCAGTCCTTCCGTCACCGCCCAAGCGGTCAGGTTGTTGAGGACGATATCGAAACGCAGCATGGGCGAAAGGCCATACGCTGTTGCCGGACGCATATAGACCGGCGAGAAGCCGGGGCTCGCGAGGCTTGCAATCTCCCGCTCCGCCAAGACCTTTGACGTGCCGTAGGCCGATACCGGTTTCAGCTCTGCCGTCTCGTTGACCAGTCCCTCGCCAGCAGCGCCATAGTTGCTGCACGACGAGGCGAAGATGAAACGCTTGACGCCGGCCTGTTTTGCGGCTCGCGCTGCCCGAACGCTGCCGCGGTAATTGATCTCATAGGTAATTTCCGGATTGAGATTGCTCAGCGGATCGTTGGACAGCGCTGCAAGATGAATGACAGCGTCGAAACCTTCCATATCCGAAGGCTGGATATCGCGGATGTCCTTGCATACGCCGGGGACCTGCGGCAAAGGTCCGCCTGGAACATAAGCGCAGCGATGGTAGAATTCAGTGTCATAGCCGTGTACTTCGTGACCCGCCTTGCGCAGGATGGGTACCATGACGGAGCCGATATATCCGCGATGCCCGGTGACCAGAACGTGCATGAAATTTCCCCTCAAAATCTATTTTCGATTGCAACGAGCGTATCTTTTCAGGCGAGATCGATGCACCGCGCAAAGCGGCTGTATCGATAATGCGAACGGTCTAGGTGCCCGGGCCGGTTAAGGCTTTCGGATGCTTTCCGATAATTCGGGCATGTCGGCCATGACCAACCCATGGCTGGCGTGATGCTGCGCGTTGCCGTTGAAACGCCGGAAGACAACCTCGGATGGGCGTCCCGTCAGGAATTTGTCGACGCCGTATTCCAGCGCTTTACGGTAGACGACGAGCGCTCCATCGATGGCGTCAAGCGTTTTGGCTATATCCTCGTCCTCATGCGTGTAGCTTACAACGAGAGACGGTGCGAGAAGGCCGCGACGGATGGTTTCCTGCAAAAACAGCGAGCGAAAAGCCTGAGACGGCTTTCCGGTCTGGTCCAGCGTGAAGTAGCTGAGGCAGGCGGAGTGGCCCTGAATGCCGAAGTAGGAATCCAGTCCGTGCGCAATTGCGATCTGGCTGATGGCGGCGCGCAGCGAATTTCCCTGTCGGACCAGATGTGGGACCACGGGTTCCTGCGTGTAAACTTTCATGGTCGCGATGGCCGCCGCCATCGCATGCGTTTCCGCGCCATGCGTCGTCGAAAGCAGGAAGACACGGGGGGCATCGGTTTGATCGATACCGCCTCGTTCCATGAACTCCCGCTTGCCGGCAAGTGCGGAAATCGAAAAGCCGTTCCCCAGCGCCTTGCCGAAACAGGATAGATCGGGGACGATATCGTATGTCTTCTGCGCGCCACCTGCATCCCAGCGGAAGCCGGTGATCATTTCGTCGAGAATAAAAAGCGCGCCGTTTTCGTGGCAAAGCTTCTGGAGTTTGTGAAGAAACTGGTCCCGAGGCGGATCACCGCGTGACGGCTCCAGAATAAAGGCGGCGATACGACCTGGAAAGCGGTCAAACAGACTGCGCGCACTCGCCAGATCATTGTAGCTGAAGCCAAGGACCAGATCCTGGATCGCCTGAGGAATGCCCGCATTCATCTCCGTTGTTCCGATGAACCAGTCGTCCGTCGAGAAAAAGGGGTGGTCGCTGCAGCGCGCGATCAGGTCACGGCCGGTAACAGCTCGTGCAAGTCGTATCGCGGCGGATGTCGCATCGGAACCGTTCTTGCAGAATTTGACCATTTCGGCCGTCTGGATCGTATCAAGGAAGGTCGAGGCGCAATCCACCTCGATCTTTGACGGGCGCGTGAAATTGCAGCCGCGGTATAGTTCCGCACGCGCCGCCTCTACGACGTCTGCATAGGCATGGCCAAGGCCGACAGCCCGATTGCCCATGCCGTACTCGATATATTCATTTCCATCGACATCCCAGACATGACAGCCATATCCCCGTTCAATAAAGCCGGGAGACAGGACAGGGTACTGGTCGTCACCCTTTGCATAGGTATGTGCACCGCCCGGTATGATGTTGCGGGAGCGCTGGCGCAATCGATCCGAGTTTTCGAAATTTTCGACGAAAGTTTGCATGGCGCAATCCCGGGTCCATATGTCCAATGACCGTAGATTACCGTATCCGGCTCGGTAGCCGTTACCCCGTCTTTATGTTGGGAATGCTAGCCGAAAGGCTTAGAGGAGATGTACAGCCTTCCCGTCATAATCGCTCCGATACGTCCGCATCATGCGGGGCCCGACACCCGCAGGCAATTATGGTTCTGCAATAGGTCCACTGCACGACACTTGATTTTAGTTTTTGAAGAGATCGGATATTTTAAAGATCACTTCTGTTCTGTTTTTGGCGCCTACTTTCTTCATGATATTGCGAATATGTACCTTTACGGTGCTTTCACGAAGATTGAGCTCATAGGCGATGATCTTGTTTGGTTTGCCTTGCGTCAAGGCATTGATGACATCGACCTCACGTTGGGTGAACATAGCCGTGCGCTGACGTTCCTTGTCTTCCGCAACCACGAGCAACTGCCTGAGATCGCTCAGATTTTCAGCTGATACGAACGCGCCGCCCGCCAATGCAAGTGAGATGGCGCCCACGCACACCGCCAGTCCTATCGACGAGGAGATGTATCCCCGAACGCCCGCGTCGAACGCCCTCATGACCTGACGCAGATCGCGGTTTTCAGCGAGAATGACGACCGGCAGATAGGGGAAGTCGGCAATGAATTCCCGTAACTCATGGAGGGATACGTCATCGCAAAAATCGCTGCGACCTACGTTGACCAGGATGCCGCTATGCTGGCCGTTTGGAGCATGTCTCCAGTCGTCGAGTGATGAAAACAACTCGACTTCCATATCAAGGCCGTATGCGATCAGGCTCTGAGCCAGACACTCACGGTCGAGCGCGCGGTCGTCGATGATCGCCAGCTTTCTGACTGAAGTTTCCATAGGTTTCGAGTGCGCAACCACATGGAAATTTGATGAGAATTGGCTATGTCCGTTGTTGGGAACTGATGTCAGCATGGTATGTCCTATCCGCGCTAAAGAGTGCTTTGCGGATCTGTCTGGCTTGGCAGAGACGCAACCGAAGATTTTCTTTCTAAGATTCGGCACAACGGAAGTTTGAAGTAATTCAACCCGGAACGCCGTCATCAATCAGAACTTCGGAAGCTACTCTGTTGCGGTCTGGATTTTTCGGAATTTAAAAATCGGCCAGAAATCAACAGACGTGGCACTACCCGAATTTCGACTCCGGCATCCTACAATGGAGTATCGCAACTGGAAAAGGTTCGGAAATTACTCACTTTTGATTGAGATTTCGAGCGGGCGTTCAATCTGGCATGATGTGGGTAGACAACCAGACACGCCATAACTGTTGAAATATAATTCTTTCAGGCCATCATCATGTTTTGCGCGACACCACTAACTATAATGGATGAATTATAATCGCGGCCGGATTGATTTATCATCCTCCATTCGTGCTTTTGTTCGCGATGTAAGCAACTTATGCGTGTTAATCGCATTTTGAAATTGCACCTCACGACAATCGTACGCGCTGCGCCCCGCATGTGACGGGGCATTGTGACTATGTATCCCTGACTGATGATCTCAAGGCCTTGATGGCTGCTTTCAAGACTTGTTGACCCACAACGCCTGACGCTTCGCAAGGGTCGATCTCTATTTGGAATGCGCGTCAATTTTAACGAGAGTGAATATGGCGGAACGCGGCGAGGATAGTAACAAGGTTCCTTCTACTTTCGAGGTAGACACCGGTTCGATGTCCGGATCACAGGAAGGACGTCCTGTTAGGATGTTCCCGATTGTCGGCGTCGGTGCTTCATCGGGTGGACTGAATGCGTTCAGAGCCCTGCTCAAAGCGTTGCCTGAAAAAACCGGCTGTGCGTTTCTTCTCGTTCAGCATCTTGACCGGTCGCATGAAAGCATTCTCGCAGAACTTCTGGCAAGCGAAACGACTATGGTCGTAACGGAGGCTGTCAACCTTGCCTTGATAGAGCCCGAGCACGTCTATGTCATTCCACCAAAATTCCTGATGTCGGTTGACGGAGGAAGGATATATCTGTCGCCCCGGCGGGAACTGCATGAGGCACCTCTGCCGTTTGATTTTCTCCTGGGTTCTATGGCCAAGGAATTCGGGCCGTGGGCGATAGCAGCTGTCCTGTCCGGCACGGGGTCAGATGGCTCATCCGGCGTCCAGCAGATCAGGGATTTCAAGGGACTTGTTCTGGTGCAGGAGCCTCAAGAGGCACAGTTTGGCGGCATGCCCGAAAGTGTTATTTCGCTGGGCATTGGCGCTACGGTTTTACCGGTCGAAGAGATGCCTGCGGCCATCGCCAAACATATTGCGCTTTTGTCGCGGCTTCGAGCCGATCACTCGATGGTGCGCCGAATGCCCCAACTGGACCGGATCATCGAGATATTGAGGGTTTCCACAGCGAATGATTTTTCGGCCTATAAACATGGAACGATGCAGCGCCGGGTCGAAAAACGCATGGCGGTTCTCGGTATCGAGATTGAGAAGATAGACCGGTATCTTGAGATTCTCGAAAGCAGCGAAGACGAGCGGCAAAATCTCGTCAGGGATCTCCTGATCAACGTCACCAGCTTCTTCCGCGACGGGAAGGTGTTCGACTTTCTACGCGATACCATTATTCCGGATATTCTCCACGCAAAAGCGGCTCATGAAGCAGTGCGGGTCTGGGTCGCTGGATGCAGCACGGGGGAAGAAGCATATTCTCTGGCTATTCTCTTCCTCGAGCTCATTCAGTCCATGGGCCTTCGTCTCCAGTTTCAGATGTTTGCCTCGGACGCTGATGGCGAGGCGGTCGCAATTGCCAGAGACGGACATTATTCACATGAGGCGACCAAGTCGCTGCCGACGGACTTGCTGGAAAAATATTTCGTAAGGGATGACAACGGATATACCGTGACGGCGCAACTGCGTGGGGCGGTGGTATTCACCGTGCAGAATGTCCTCAGCGACCCACCGTTCTCACGGATCGATCTAATTTCATGCCGCAACTTGTTGATTTACCTCGAAGCGGAAGCCCAAGCCAAGGTCTTGTCGCTTTTCAGGTTCGCCCTGCGGGAGAACGGCATTTTACTGGTCGGAAAATCCGAAACCGTTGGCGGAATGGATGACCGTTTCAAGCTGATTTCGGAATCCGAAAGGGTATATCGGCGTATCGGGCCGCCGGTTTTCGGTGATCTTAATTTCGGTGCGGTTGCGGGCGGAAATGTCAGAATTCCCTCTTCGCTAGGAAAGGTGACTTCAGCGTCGAGGCACAGTGCGCTTGCCGAGGCGGTTTCCCAGGTTCTGCTGGGTAGCTACGTGCCCGCCGCAATCCTCGTCAATCGGAAGTATGAGTATCTCTACTCCATCGGCCCGACAGCAAGGTTTCTGCGGATCGCTTCAGGCCCGGCATCGCATGACCTGTTCGCCATCACACCGACGGCGCTCCATAATAAGATCAGGTCTGCGATCCACCATGCGAGCCGGGATCAAAAGCCGTTCGTAGCCAAGAATGCAAAACTCGACAGCAACAGCGCACACATCGAGTTCAACATTCATGTCGAGCCGCTCTTCAGTCAGGGTGAAGAGCTGTTCCTCATATGTTTTGTGGAGGATGCTGCGCGGGCCAACGGTGTTGTCCGATCGCAGAAATCATCAACGACAGATGCGTCGCCCATTACCGAGCTTGAATTCGAACTGGAGGAGACACGGGCGGAATTGCAGGGCGCCATACGCAATCTGGAAATTGCCAGCGAAGAACAGAAGCAGATCACCGCCGAAGCACTGTCTCTGAATGAGGAGTATCAGTCGACGAATGAGGAACTCTTTACTTCGAAAGAGGAACTGCAATCCCTCAATGAAGAGCTGACAGCCCTCAACAATCAATTGCAAGAAGCGTTGGAGCGTCAGCGGGCAGTTTCCAACGATCTGCAAAATGTCCTGTACAGCACGGATGTCCCGACGCTCTTTCTGGATTCCAGCCTTCGTATACGGTTCTTCACACCGGCCACCCGTTCGGTATTCAACATCATATCCTCCGATGTCGGCCGTCCCCTCTCGGACCTTAGCGGCTTTGACGGCGACATTACGCTTCAAGTCGACGCAACGGCGACGCTGCTCCGAGGCAACACAATCGACCGAGAGATAGGAGGACCCGATGGCCGCTGGTATGTCCGCCGCGTCAAACCCTATCGCGGCGCGAGCGAGGCAATTGACGGAGTGGTCATCACCTTCATCGATATAAGTGCCCAGAAACAGGTTGCCGAAAGCAGGGAAGCTGCCAAGAAATTCGCCGAGCGGGCGACCGAGGCCAAGTCGCAATTCCTGTCTGCGGCAAGCCACGATCTGCGTCAGCCGTTGCAAACCTTGAAGCTGTTGCACGGGCTTTTGGAAAGGAACGTGGCTGAAGGGCAAGCACGCACTTTCGTCCAGAGGATGGGGGAGACGCTATCCTCGATGCTGGGTATACTCAACTCTGTTCTTGACATCAACCAGATCGAAGCGGGGATGGTGGAACCGCAGATCGTGAGCTTTGCGATTGGCGATCTTCTGGGAAGGCTCTTCAAGGAATTTTATTATCCCGCTCGGGCGGCAGGGCTGCAACTCCGTGTCGTACCGTCCAGCCTTGCCGTTCGCACCGATCCCCGCCTGTTCGAGCAGATCGTTCGCAACCTTTTATCCAATGCACTGAAATACACGCCGAGCGGCAAAATTCTGGTCGGCTGTCGCCGGGTCGATGCAAAGGTTCGGTTCGAAGTGTGGGACACCGGTATAGGCATTCCCGAAAACCATATCGAGGAAGTCTTCCAGGAATACCATCAACTCGACGCATCTGCTGGCGCGGAAGACCGTGGTTTGGGGCTGGGATTGTCAATCGTCAAGCGGCTGAGCGAACTTCTAGGACTGAAGATAGCGGTGCGGTCGCGATTGCATGAAGGTTCCGCATTCATGATCGAAATCGATCGGGCGCCGGCAGGGGAGCCGCTTGCGCCATTGCGTGCGCCAGTCGATGACAATTCGCGTCAAGCGACCGCCCTGTCGTCCGCGTCGATTTTGATCATCGAAGACGAAAACGGAATGCGCGATCTGCTCAAGATCGGTCTGGAGCAAACTGGATACGTGGTCGCTGCGACCTCAACCGCTGCCGAAGCGATCGCGATTGTTCGAGGGCTGAAGTTCATGCCCGACGTTGTTCTCGCAGACTACAATCTTCCTACAGGCGGGAATGGCATAGCTGCGATTGAAGATATTCGGCAGGCACTCCGCCAAAATGTTCCGGCACTCATTCTCACTGGCGATATTTCAAGCAAGGCCCTGAGGGATTTTGCTCAGCATGAAATTCCTTATCTGCACAAGCCGGCGAAACTCAAGGACGTCATGCAGATGGTGGAGACACTGGTCGTTCGCCAAAACGGCGAGAGAGCAGGTCACATAAGCGAACCTGAATATTTGGAGCCGATGACGGGCAGGCTCATCGAAGTCATCGACGACCAGCAGGACATAAGAGACAATTTGCGCGCTCTGTTCGAAGGAGAAGGCTGGGCGGTCGCAACCTATGTTTCGGCAGAAGAGTATCTTGCAAACTACAAGCCCGACAGATCAGGTTGTCTGCTTGTTGATGCGTATCTCCCCGGCATGGTCGGCATGGAGTTGTTACGTTTGCTGAAAGAAAGACATCATCGGTTCCCGGTGATTGTGATCACAGGTCGCAGCGATGTCCGTATGGCAATCAATTCGATGCGATATGGAGCGGCCGATTTCATCGAGAAGCCTTTTTCTTACCAGGAAATATATCGGAGCGTGCAGTCGGCCCTGGAGCGATCGCGTGATGCGAACGAGCGCGAAGAGCGGCGTGAAACAGCTCGAGCCACGCTGGCGATGCTTACTCGCAAGCAACGTCAGATCCTTGATAGAATTGTTCAGGGGCAGGCCAACAAGGTCATTGCAGCCGATTTGAAGCTTAGTCAGCGCACTGTCGAGAATCATCGCGCCTCAATCATGCGCCGAACGAAATCCACTTCGTTGCCGGCGCTCTTGCGGCTTGTCCTGAATGCAGAAGAATAGGCCTTCATCATCGAAAATTTGGCCGGTCGATCACTATCGGCGGGCGATCGCTGCGCGAATTCGATGCAACGCATCAGGTCGGCGCACAAGATAACTTACCGGTGGCAGAAACGCTGAAGCGGGTCTCAGGCGGAAAGCCTGTGCGAGAAGGGCACCCGCGCCGGGCCGGCGCCGGACCAGATTGGAAAGCGCACACCAATAGGCGCGGTCGCTCAGGCTCGCGCGACCGCGCCGGAGCAGGGTTTGGGCATCGGCAAGCAAAGCCCCTTCATTGCCAAAGAAGCTTTCGAGCGCGGCTTCGATTTCGGTATTCCAGGCAAGCACGTTATCAAGGATGGCCGACTGGTTGGCACCGTGGATACGGGTAAAATTCTGCACGGCGTCAAGTTCGACGATATCGCCCAGAACTGCGAGCCGCATCCACATCTCGACATCGTCAGTATGGCGCAGTGCTGGCCGATAGTGACCGGCATGTTGTTGAATGTGTGTTCTGGTGACAGCGAGTGGGCCTGGCACCGGGCTGCGTCCCGTCGCGCAAATTTTGGCGATGAAGTCCATGCCCCGATGAAGCTGCATGCCATTGGCGTCGCTGCGAAGGCCCGATGCTATTTCGGCGTCGTCACGGAAGAAGGCGGTGCGGCCGAAGGCCATGTGCGCGGCGGGGTGATTGTCGAGCGCCTCCATCGCGCGCGCGAGTGCTCCAGGCGACAGGACATCGTCGGCGCAGATGATGGCGAAATAGTCCGCCCGGGCCCAATCGATGCCTTCGTTGAAAGACGCGTGACCGCCAAGATTCTTTGGCCGCAGGCACGTTTCGATACGGGGATTTGTTGTCGCCAGAGACCGGGCGATCGCGACACTGTCGTCTGTGGAGGCGTTGTCGATGATGAGGATACGCATGTCCGGGATGTTCTGGCCAAGGACGCTTGCTACGCATCCCTCCAGAAAGCGACCGTAATTGTAGTTGGGGATGACGATATCGATGCTGCTCATGGTTCCACCGCTGCGGGAACGACGGTGTCGGGAATGGAAGCCGATACAGGTGGTTTTCCGATCTTGCGCGGACGCCCGGCAAAAGCATCGAGCGTCGAACGTATTTCGCTGACGAGTGGGTGACGCAGAAGAAAGAGGCAAGCGGTCCAGCCTGTCACCGAAAGGAGGACGGCGCCGCCAGCCTGGGCGAGGGAGTAATCGAAGCGGAATCCCATCCAGGCGGATATGGCGAGCGGCCCCGCAATCGCGGCAAGGGTCACAGCGGAACTCGGCCCGATGGCAGCGAACAGTTCGGGTAGTTTAAAGTGCGCATGGCGTCTTACCAGATAGAAGGCGACGAGCATCTGGAAGGGCAGCGTGACGAACTGGCTCAGCGCTACCGCGGTGAGACCGAAGAAGCTGGCAGAGCAAAGCACAATTGCCGAGACGCTGCGGCAGACGAAATTGCCCAGGAAAGCTTCCCGGTTGGCGTTGAGCGCGATCAGCAGCGGCGTTGTCAAAACCATGGGAAACCAGAAGATCGACGCAAGCGCGAGAATCCGGGTGATCGGTACGGCGGCAAGCCACTGGTCTCCAAGTGCAAGGCGCACGATGGGATCGGCGAGAATGGCGACCATGATCAGCGACGGCCAATACAGCACAGTGATGTAACTGAGGGCGCGCAGGTAGGACCTGCGGACATCTCCACCCTCGCGAACCTCGGCGGCGAGCGCCGGGAAGGCGAAGGAAAAGATCGCCGAGAGGAAAATGCGATCGGGAATGGAGCAAACGGTATTGGCGCGATTGTAGATTGCGACCGCTGTCGGTGTCATGGCAAAGCCGAGCACCAGTTGCGGCAGGGACTCGTATAATTTGTCGACGATGGTTGCAGCGCCCCTGTAACGGCCGAATTCGGCCATACGGCGCCACGACTTGAGAGAAAGGCGTGCGGTACGCTGGGCCGGATCGGCATAGGCGGCAAGGGCGCTGGCAACGCTGTTGCCGACGAGCAGGCCGAGCGCGAAACTGACAAAGCCCCATCCATTGCTGGCAGCGAAGATCGTCACGCCAGCCATAACGACGAGGCCGGTGGTTCGGACGCGTGCGATGGTGCCGAAGGCCAGCCGGCGACGCAGCATGGAAAACGCTGGCATACCCAGGCTTTCGGCCATGACCGCGGCAATGGCGAGGATAAGATAGTGCTGGAGACTGGGCTGGTGGTAGAAAATCGCCAGAAAGGGTCCGCATAGATAGAGAACGATCCCTAGAATGCCGCTGACCAGAAGCAAGAGCGTAAGCGACGTGTTGATGTCATCGCGTTCAACAACATCGAGCTGAATAAGGAAATCGGAAGAAACGAATTCGCGAAAGGCGAAGATCACCGCTGTCACCCCGTAGCCGATTACGGCAAAACCAACTTCCGCAGGCGAGAGCAGTCTCGATACGATCGCGATCAGAGCGAAATTGATCGCAATTCCGAGGTGCTGTTCCAGCATGGCCATGAAAAAGGCGCGGCGGACTTTGTGCATCGAGGGCTCCGACAGCGTCGCCGATAATCGACGGTAGCGTCAAATCTAGAGTGTGGACTTGGACCTTGGAAATCTGACCGTTGGGATGGCAGCCGGATCCGTAGGTGTAGGCCGTTTGGAGAATGTTTGTTGAGGGGCATGCAACAGCGTGCGGTCTACTCCAGTCGGGTATTGAAGAGCCTCGGTATTACGCCGAAAGCATTAGGTTGCAGGACTGCGTGTCTAAGGCGTCACGCTCTGCGGCGTTGCGACGGCATCAATTGAGAGAAATTCCCGGCCAAGCAGCGCTTCCTGCTCGGAAAGCTGGCGCTTGAAGCGATCATTGGCGTGGGCAATCCTCTCCCTCACCGCACCGGCTCCAGCGAGTATCTCCTTGACCAGCTCAATGACTTCCTCGACTTCGAACGTGTCGATATGCCGGGCGAATTTCTCCTGGTCGAAATCGTTCATCAAATCACCGAACTTTCTGGCATAACCGATTGATATCGTTGGAATTCCAAGTTTTAGAGAGCAGACAACTCCATGATATCTCGACACCAAGGCAAGATCGATTGCTGCCATCTGCTGCATGATATCGCGCAGCGTTGCGGCAGAGCTGATGTCGATCCGCGACAGCTTGTCCTCGGATAGCATTTCCGTCAGCAGGAACATCAAATCCGCGCAGGCGACCCTGTCGGTAACGTCCCCCATCAAAAGGGTGATGCGATGGCCTTCGCCGATCAACCAGCTCACGAGACGTGAGAGCTTGTGGATGTAGGTCTTGTAAATCCTGGCGGCCTCGGGATCGTTGTGACGCCAGCCGCGATAGTCCATAACGCCGACGCCTATTCTCATTGAGCCGCCGGCGGGGCTCTGCCGGTGGGGCACAGGAACAGGAAGATCAAAGGCGATATCGGGGTAACGGTGGTCGCGCGACACGTCGACACCGATCATTTTCATATAGTTGAGCGAGAAATCGTCCCGGTAGGATCGATAGGAGGCCATCTGTGCGGCCGAGCGCAGGAACCAGCGGCTGAGACGGCTTTTCATCGGACCGGCGCCGATGCTGACAAAGGCGATCCGCGTGTTGCGAAGGCGTGCGACGAGGCACCAGCAAAACACGACAAAGGGCCAGCCGAACCACTTTTCCTGAAAATCATCGAGGATGCCGGTCCCCGGTATGATCATCAGGTCAGCCTTGTCGAAACTAAAGAGGGAACTGACCAATAGCATGAGCCGTGAAGGCACCTTGCCGAGCAGCTTGTCCAGTTGCCTCATCCACGCATTCGTTATGGGAGGCCCCCCAACACCCATCGCACGAATATTGAACTTCGCACTTACGACTGTCGGACTTGCACAGATACACAACAGATCGGCATCGGGCCTCATCCTGCGCAGATAAAGGAGCATGGCTTCCAGCGATCCGTCATTGCCCGAATTGCCAGAGCCAAATTGTCCAAGGAGAGTGATCCTCATTTATTTTCCAATCGCAGCCCGGCGCCGACACGCTCGATATGGTATTGATATCCGCTGGATCAGCACGACCCCACACCGACCTTCGGGTTGCGTCTTACGCCAAACGAATAGTCTGGCCGACGCAAACCTCTCAAAGGAAGATACAGCTAAGCCTAAGATGCAACTGACTGTCATCCCGTGGCTTTTTAGTATGTCGCCTTAGCAGCCACTCGAACCGTCCACCGTCGATCCGTTGCGGCATGGTTGTGGATGCAGGAGCGAGAGTGTCCCATGAAGTTTGCCTATTTTGTCCTTCCTCATATTGGCGGCACCTATTCCGTCTTCAAACATCTTCGCAAAGGTCTCGCCGCCTATGGCATAGACGTGCGATGGCTCGGCGTGTGCAAGGAAACATACGGGCTGCCTCTCGATCTGCAGGGTGAAAAGGCATTCGGGCAACTGCTGCGCATGCCCGTCAATCTCAGCGAACGTGAATGTGCATCGCGAATGGCGGCCGCCATTGAAGAAGGCGGGTTTGACGGGGTGATCGTCAATGTTCTTGGCGATCAGTTGCAGACGAATATCGCGCGCTATCTCCCCGAAGGTATCCTGCGTATTCTCGTCGTTCATAATATCTCACCCGGAACATACGCGGCCGCGCGCTCGGTCCGGGACTATGCCCATGTCACGATTGGCGTATCGGAGCGGTGCCGCGCCGATCTGGTCGCGCGCAACGGCTTTTCGAAGGATCGCACCTACGCAATCCCGAATGCGGTGGATAGCGATGCGTTCCGGAGCCAGGCGGTTCGGCGCGTCAACCGGGGGCCGGAACTCAAAGCTCTCTTCGTCGGCCGCATTGAAGATGCTTCGAAAGGCGTGATGTGGCTGCGGGAAATACTGGATGCCTCGCCTGAGGCAGTGCGCCTGACGATCGTCGGAGATGGGCCGGATATGGGCAAGCTCAGGCGAAGGCTAGACGGCCATGGCGATCGCGTCAGTTACGCAGGATCCGTGCAGCTTTCAGACATACCGGTCATCATGTCCAGTCATGATGTTCTCATCATGCCGTCCCGCTTCGAGGGGCTTGGCATGACGATGATAGAGGCAATGGCCGGCGGCTGCGTCCCGGTCGTGTCTCATATCCGGGGTGTGACGGACACGATTGTCGAGCCGGGCCGAAACGGCTTCCTGTTCCCGATCGGCAATTATACGGCAGCGGCTAATGCGATCGCGCGCTTGCATGCCGATCGCGACCTTCTCGAGCGGATGTCGATCGCGGGAAAGGAAATGGTCCTGAACCGCTTCAGCATCGAACGGATGGCCGCACGCTATAACGAAGTCATTACCATGACACTGAACGACCGTCCCGGCCTGTCAACAGTGCTCAGGATGGAGGACTGGTCTATTCCCGCCGGTTTGAGGCCGGGCCTTCGAACCTATCTGCCGTTGCCCTTGAAAAATTGGCTTCGCGTCGTTCGTGAACGGCTCTGAAGCGATGTTCGGCGATCAGCGGCGACTTGGACATCTGTGCGGCGTCTTCTTTTTTTGGCTATGCATGTTTTCGACCTGCAACGCACAGGATCCCGTTTTTCCGCTGCAGACGTCGCAGGACGGGCGTTATCTTGAAGACAGCAAGGGTCTGCCGTTCCTGATTGTCGGCGACAGTGCGTGGTCGCTCATTGGCGATACCTCTATTCCCGATGCGGAATTTTATCTGGAAACCCGAAAGCGGCAGGGCTTCAACACCGTGCTTGTCTCGTTGATCGAGCATCAGTTCTCCCGCAAGGCGCCGGCGAACTTCTACGACGAGAAACCTTTCGCAGGCGATGCCTTTGAGCAACCGAACCAGGCCTATTTCGACAGGGCAGAAGCAGTCATAAAGGCAGCCGCCAGTCGCAATTTGCTGGTGCTTCTCTGTCCGGCCTATAGCGGCGCACGCGGCGGCCCCGAGGGATGGTATCAGGAAATGGTCGCGGCCGGGCCAGAAAAGCTTCGGGCTTATGGACGCTATGTCGGGCAGCGTTTTGCGAAGTACCCCAACATCATCTGGGTGCAGGGCGGGGATTACGATCCGCCAGATCGCAATCTGGTCATGGCTGTTGCAATGGGAATTGCGGAAACCAATCCTTCGGCGTTGCAGACCGTGCATGGCAATCCCGATACCGTGACGAGCGATTTTTGGCGGGACGCTTCCTGGCTCGACATCGATTCAGTTTATACTTACAGCAATGTCGCGGCGGCGGTGCTGGATCGTTACCGATCTGGACCAAGACGCCCTTTCTTCCTCATCGAAGGCGCATATGAAGGCGAGAACGATGTAAAGGAGCGTCAGGTTCGTCTTATTGCCTATGGTGCGCTGCTTTCAGGAGCGAGCGGTCAGCTCTTCGGCAACAATCCGGTCTGGCATTTTTCCGCCGCCGGGCTTTATGAAGCGAAGGACAGCTGGCGGGGTTCGCTGAACAGCCGTGGTGCTCAAAGCATCACCCATCTGGCCTCGCTTTTCAGACAATTGGTATGGTGGAAGCTCGTACCCGATCAGGGCAGCTTGCTGAAAAGCGATGCGGGTGCATTCGCGGCGCGCGACAGGGAAGGGTCTTTCGCCGTGATCTATCTCGACACTCCTTCCGTTGCGATCGATCTCGACAGCTTGGCGGCAGGCGAGAAAACCCTTCGCTGGTACGATCCGTCGAATGGAATTTACATCGAACCGATCGAGCGTCTTGGCCGCAGCGGCCTTCGCAACGTGACGGTGCCGGCATTGGCGAATGCTTTCGGCTTTCAGGACTGGATTGCCGTTCTCTCCACACAGGAATGATCACTCATAAGATGCCGCTGGCTGCCGAGTCGTTCATTTGTGGTCGCTTGCCGTCAAGGTCCCAAACCTAGCTCTTTCGATGGTCGATCCGGTTCGGGGGTAGGCAGGGTAGGCGTTAATTTCGACACCCTCTCCCTTTGGTGGATTTCACACGCCTTTTGCCCGCATACCCCTCAGGGCCGGTGTTTTTTAGGATCGTCAGGAGGCGAGCTTCGTCACAAATGCGCCGCCAAGGTTCAGCGTGGGGATAAGACATGTCGGGGATACTCTTCAATACGATCGCTACTTTCATTCTGTGCGTATCCCTCATCGTCGTTCTCAGGCGCCTGACCATTGTGTTTCAGCTTGTGGATCGCCCCGATTCAATCCGCAAACGCCACACGGGAGCCGTTCCGCTTTGCGGTGGCATCGCAATCTTTGCCGCTTTCGCCGTTTCCGCCTTCGTTGGTGGGTGGAGCGAGGCTCTCGGCATGAACTTCTGGCTTGGACTGGCGGTCATCCTGCTAATGGGCGTCGTCGATGATCGCCGGCCGCTGCCCGCAGCAGGACGACTTCTCATGCAACTGGCAATGGCTATCGCTCTCGTAGGCGGCGCCGATATCGGCTCTCTCTCCATCGGCGTGCTGTTCACGCAGCATTCGAATCTGTTCCTGCCGCTGTTTTTCGTCATCGGAGTTCTCTTTGTGACCGGGCTGGTGAATTCGTGGAACATGCTCGATGGTGTGGACGGGCTTGCTGGCGGCACTGCGGGTGTCGCGTTGATCTGGCTGATGGTCGTAGCGATCTTCGCAGGTATCGGCGACGTCATCCCGCCGCTTCAGGCACTCTGCGTATGCCTCTGCGCTTTTCTGGTCTTCAACATGCGCGGTCCATGGCGCGCACGGGCGAGCATATTCCTCGGCGATGCGGGCAGTACCGCACTGGGTGCGACGATTGCCTATGTTATCGTCCTGCTGGCGACCACAAGCGCTGCCGTGTCCTTTCCGGCATTGCTCTGGATCGTGATCCTGCCGATCACCGATACGCTCAGCCTGATTGTTCGCCGTATCATGAACGGTCGCAGTCCAATGTCGGCCGATCGCTGGCATTTTCATCATCTGCTGCTGGACTATGGTTTCACGCCGGCGGCGGCAACGAACACGCTGGTCGTCATTTCCTTCATTTGCGGCGGCGTCGGTTTTGCCGGGATAAAAGCCGGTATCCCGCCGGAAATGATGGCGGCCGGACTTCTCGTGCCGATTGCCCTCCACACGGCCTTCGTTCTAACTGCGACGGGCTATCTCTCGAAAACCTGGCTTCACAGGGGTAATTTCGATCTCTACCGCGAGGTGGCGCGTCTTCCTGTCTCCGCCAACACCGCACCGGAGCCAAGAGCCATGCAATCGGCGAGTGATGAGTAATCGCATCATGAAAGCGCCGTGGCCCGGAACGCGAATCCCCTCGACACCGGTTTCGAAAGGACGGCTTTCGCGTTTGCGCATTTCCCAGAACATCAGAAATGTTCCGCCATTGAAACGGAACGCGATTTTACTGGGCTTGATGATGCTGAGTTCAATCGGGCTCTACGGACTTGCCCTCGTTTCAGCGGGGTCGCTCCTTGTCGTGGAGGACCCGCCTGCGCAAGCCGACGTCATCGTTGTTCTGGGCGGTGACGGTCCACCTCGATCTGCCCAGGCCGCAAAACTATGGCACGAGGGAAGGGCGCCGCTCGTTTTGGTGACTGGTTATGGGGATTGCGACTTCATCCGCGACATGCTGGTGCAATTGGGGGTGGATTCCGCAGCCGTCTCAACGGAATGTCTTTCGCTCAGCACCTGGGAAAACGCGACATTCTCACAGCCGATACTGACTGGAATGGGAGCAAAAAGCGCCATTCTGGTCACGAGCTGGTTTCATTCAAGGCGCGCAGTAAAGCGCTTCCGGTTTGTGATGCCTCAAATTCAGTGGATTTCCCTTCCTGCGCAACGAACCGTGTCGCTGTGGCGGCTTGCCATCAACGGCGACGGGGTGCAGGTGTTCAAGGAATACGCCAAAGCGCTCCTCTACGACCTCAGAAGCAGTTTCGTGCGGGATTTTCCTCCGGTTCAGGCGAGGCTCGCCTCATGAACACGCTTCTGGTTTTTTGCCTCTTTGGTGGTGTTATCCTGCTCATCTGTTGGGGAATGATGCGTCGGGAGCGAATTTACGAGTTCCCGTTTCTGACGGGCGTCATCACGTTCAGTTTCATCTTGCCCCAGGTTCCCGGACTGGCGTCAGAACGATTCTTGCCGGAAGGCGCGTTTGCAAGAACCGCAATCTTTATGATGCTGTGCCTGTTCATGTGCTGGTGGGGGTGGAGCAGAACGGCAAAACCCTTTGCATTCTTTCGTATCGATTTCGATGAAACACGTCTGCTGATCGTCGCAGCCGTTCTCTCGGTCGCCGGCGCCTACTTCTATTTCAAGCTTAGCCGTTTGCCGGGAGAGTTGACCATTGCGGTGCAGATGACCGGAGTTCCGGTCATGTACATCTTCTTTTCGCGGTTGTTGAGCTATGGTCTGGCCATTGCGGTGCTTTGCCTTGCACGGCGATTTTCCTGGCTGGCGCTGGCTGTCCTTGCGTTCGATCTCGTCTTTTACCTGGATCGCATCGTGATAACGGGAAAGCGCGCCGAAGCGGTGGAACTCATCATGATGTTCGCGCTGGCATGGTGGTTTTACAAGGGATGGGCGATCCCGCGCATCTTCGTGATCGTGGCACTTTTCCTCGGCACACTGTCTATGAACAGCATGGGCGACTACCGCGCCATCACCAAGGCCAACGACGCTCCCGTGTGGGATGACATCAAGAAGATAGATTTCATCGGCAATCTCGAGAGAGTGTTCCGGGACGGCGGCGACGAGATGCGCAACGCGATCATGCGGATCGACAACACCGCAAACACCTTGCAATTCGACTACGGCAAGTTCCACTGGAACAGGCTGGTGTTCAACTTCGTACCCGCGCAACTCGTGGGCGTGGAAGTCAAGCAATCCTTCATGCTGCCGGTGCCGGTCCAATCGCGCGACTACAATCCTGTCCTCGGCACGACCGAGACCGGGATGGCGGATGCGTTCGGATCCTTCTGGTATCTGGGAGCGTTCAAATTTTTCCTGCTCGCCTATCTGGTGCGCCGGATCTGGGTGACCGCAAACACGGGCGAGTTCGCTGCGCAATTCACCTATCTGCTGTCGATCATACCGTCCATGCACGCCATCTCGCATCAAACCGACTGGGTTCTCATGGTCTGGGTGCATATGCTGATGTTTGCTGCTCCGGCGCTGGCATTTGCCGTCATACCCGCGCGCGTGCAGCAGCGTCGATACGCGATACGATCCTTGACGTCTCAAGCCGGAGGATAGGCCATGCGCTCACGATACGACGATCCTGCCTTCCAGCATGCAACGACGCCCCTGCCGCGCTTCGGAGGTCCGACCTTTGCACTGCATTTGCGGCTGAAACGGCTGGTCTGGATGATCGTCTGGCGGCTTCTTGCCTCCTGGACGCCGCCGCCGATGCGGCGCTGGCGCAATTTTCTCCTGCGTAGTTTCGGCGCGCGCCTGCATGCCACGGCGATTGTGCATTCCAAGGCGATCGTTTGGTGGCCGGGGCACCTCGTCATGGAGCGTCATTCATCTCTCGGACCTGGTGTGATCTGCTACAACGTCGACATGATCACCATCGGCCAATATGCCTCTGTCTCGCAACGTGCCCATCTGTGCACCGGGTCGCATGACGTTCAGGATAGCGCGTTTCCCCTGGTGACGCGGCCGGTGGTGATCGAGGAGGACGCCTGGGTAGCGGCGGAAGCCTTTGTCGGTCCCGGTGTCGTCGTCGGCAAGGGGGCTGTGCTCGGCGCGCGAGCCGTTACCGCGAAGTCATTGGAGCCCTGGACGATCTATGTCGGCAATCCGGCAAGACCAGTCGGCTCGCGTCGTCAGGAAGCGGCCGCGTCCAACGCGCTCAGCCGATAACCTTCAAGCGTGGCATGGGCGATTGCCGGCCAGGTGAATTTCTCCAGCACGAGTCGACGGCCGTTTTCGCCCATCGTCCTCGCCTTGGCGGGATTGCTGAGCACGCTTGCCAAGCCCTTGGCAACTTCTGCCGCGTCAACCGAGACGATAACCCCGGCATCGGCAGCTCCAACTTCGGGAAAGTGACACTGGTCGGTGATCACCACAGGCGTGCCGCAGGCAAGCGCTTCGGTGATTGCCATGCTGAAACCCTCCTGTCGGCTTGGCAGGCAGAAGCAGTCGGCATCGACCATGGCTTCGAGCTTCGCTTCGCCGTAGATCGCTCCGACCATAAAGACGCGGTGCCGGATGTTAAGTTTTTTCACCAGGTGCATGAAGTGGCCCTCTGCTCCACCGGGCGGGCCTGCGACGACGAGATCAACATCGACGTAGGTGTCACAGATAGCCGAAAAGGCCGAGGCAAGGATGTCGATACCCTTTTTGATGTGCAGGCGTGACAGGAACAGAATGTATCGCCTGCCGTGCGCCAGGGCGATTTTCTGCTTGAAATGTCCTCGGGCGGGCAGGGGATCGAATTCCTCGGCAAAAACACCGTTCGGAATGATCAGATTCCGTGCCTGGAAATTCAGCGGCTCGACAGCTGCCATTTCATCGACATTTAACAGGTGCAGGAACGCAGCCTCGTTCAGCATCTTACGGTAGCACAGCATCAGGGCGATCTTCTTTTTCCACGATCGCTGGCCGAGACTCCAATGGTCCAGCATGCCGGCCGGGCAAATGCAGTAGGGTACGCCAGCGGCGCGAGCGAGCTTGGAAGCATAGAGCAGAAATGGCTCCCACACGCCGTGGATATGCATGAAGGAGGCATCTTTCAGCACGGCTTTCAGCATGCGCCGGCCCCTGAAGCAGAACAATGTCTCCAGCCTCCCGGCCGGCGGCAGGAGATGCCAGTGGATATTCTCGAAATGCGGTATGGTGCGGCCAATTTCCTTGACCTGCGCTTCAATGGCGGCGTCGCCATAGCTGACGATATTCACATCTACGCCGAGGCCGGCCTGTGCAGCGGCAAGGCGCATGGCAACGGCCTGCAAGCCGCCGTATTTGGGATCAATCGAAGCGATGACGTGGATGATCTTCATGTCTCTTTGTTCCCCAGGTATCGCGTGTCATCGGCCATGCAAAGACCCACCGACCCCGACAGATTCGGCCCCGACAGGGCGGCAAGAAGCCGCTCGCCATATGACTCCACGGTATGTTCGGCTGCGCGCAGGAGTGCATTAGTGGACATGCTTCGCCTGAGCTCAGGATTGTCGGCAAGCGCACGCACCGCAGTTGCGATAGCTTCCGGATCACAGACGGGAACGATGAAACCTTCGATACCATCGCGAACGACGCTGCCGGTATTTTCGGTCGTTATAACCGGCAGCCCCGCTGCCAGCGCTTCATAGACGGCGGTCGCGGAGCCTTCGCAGAGCGACGGCAGCAGGAAGACATCCGCCCACCGGAACTCCTCGACGATCTGCGAGCGCGGAACGATCCCTCTCAGCTCGACCCATTGCGAAATCTCCTGCTTGACGTCATCGGGCACACGAACGCGGCCCGCCATCCGGAAGCGGGCGGCGCCCTCCATCAATCTGGCGGCTTCCACAACATAGGGCGATCCCTTGCGCAGCCCGACTTCGCCTACGGTCAGGACCCTGATTGGCCCCGGCATGCGCGCCGGTCTGTCGATGGCAGCACTGGCATTGACCCCATAGGGAACGACGACACACCGGTCTTCCGGCCCGCCACATGCGACCACGTGCTTGCGGACAAATTCCGACGGGCAGACGATGACATCTGCAAGGCGCCACTCCGCCTTCTCCCGATCGGCGAATAGACGCGCATGCGGATTATCCCGCACAGGGCCGGCCCATTTGGGAAACCGCATCATTTCCTGGTCCAGAAGCGTTTCGACGACATCGCGTGGAGCGATCATTTGCTCGACTGCGGTCCAGAGGCCCTGCTGTTTTGCCGCCCGCATCTGTTCGAGTGCGTCGCCACTGAAGGCGTAGAGCCCAGCTGCGCCATGGAAGCCGCGCCGGGCCACCATTTCGGAGAAAACCGACCCGGCCCAGATCGCGTGAGAGGTTTCCTCCACAACGTCTCTCGTCCGCATGTGGCGCAGCACGGAACGGAGGCCAAAGCTGGAAAACACCGTCGTCAGCGCTGTCGGCACGCCTTTGGGCAGCCGGCCGGCCAGCCGTTTGACAGGTGCGGGATAAAGGGTCGCCGGAAACGAATTGACGATCCGGGGCCAACCTTTCGTGGCGCATATATCAGTGTAAAAATGCGCAAGGCGGCCAGCGGATGCAAATATTCTCGGTACGGCATAATGCATGCGGGCGCCGAGCTGACTGACGACGACTTTGTCTTTCATGACGAGATACCTTGAGCGATAGGTGGCCTGGAAGGCTCGACAGTCTGCAGCCCGGAGATCAGCACTGCCCAGGCATCTGCCGCCTTTTCTCGGGAATAGTCGGCACACAGCAGCCGCCGTGCCGCATCCCCCATTGCTGTCGTGGCATCTGGGTCGTCGCAGAGCTTTTCGATGGTGCCGGAGAGCTTTTCGGTCTCTCCGATTTCGACGGAGCTGCCGCATCCTTTGGCTCTGAGAACGCGCGGCACCTCTCCATCAGGGTCGCCGACGAAGATCGTCGGCCTCCCGGCCGCCAGGATTCCATAGAATTTGCTTGGAATGATGCAGTGTTCCAGTTCCGGCAGCAGCGAGACCAGATGCACATCTGCAACGCTCAGGCTTTCAGCAAGTTTCTCCACGGGCTGCAGCGGCTTGAAGATGACGTTCTGAAGGCCGAGATCCTGAACGACAGTCTTCACAGCCGCGTGCTGGTGTCCGCCGCCAATGAGAAGGAACCGGATATCCTGCCGGTGCTCGAGACGTTTCGCCGCTGCCAGCATAGTGCCGAACTCATGCGCCCGCCCGAAGTTTCCTGAATAGCCGACGACAAACACATTCTGCAGTCCCCACGCCTTCCGCAGGCTGTTATCCTTGGGCAGAACAGGATAGATTTCCTCCCCATCCGACCAGTGATGCAGGACGCTGACTCGGTCCTTTGCAAGGCCTTGAGTGAAGAGGAATTCCGCCATCTTGTCGGTGGGGCAGACAACCATGCCGGGGGATCGCAGAGACCAGTTGCGCGCCTGCGTCAGCCATGGCGCAAGCCACCGTGCACGTTTCCTGAAAAATCCAAGCTCGATTGCGGTCTCCGGAAAAAGATCCATGATCCAGTTCACCATGAGTGCGCCCTTGAGGCGGATCGCGATACTGCTCATGACGGAGAGGAGCGGAGGATCGGTGCAGACAACGACCGTGTCCGTCGCCCGAACGTTGCGCAGAAGCCAGGCGAATGCCAGCACCTGAAAAAGAAGATAATCAACGCTCCGGCGCATGAGGCTGTGCCGGCCGAAGCGGCCGCTTGCGAGCCGTCGGATATGTACACCCCGAACCGTTTCGGTTGCGGGCAACACGCTGCCGGGATGATTATGAATTTCGCGACTTGCAACGACAGTCACATTCATTCCGCGCTGCGTCATTGAAAAGGCGAGCGATGATATCATACGGCTTGTTGCCGACTGGTCGGGGAAACCGTACCTGTTCAGGAAGATCGTCCTCACGCTTTTTTCTCCCACGAAATGTCCGGTCTGAAGGAGCATTCTTGGCGAGGTGAAAACAGGCGGCAAGCTGGTCGTAAGGACTAGTGGGCTCACGATACGGAGTGGCCAATACTCCGAAGTTGGCGCTGCACTATCCTTTTGGTAGCTGAAACGCAGATGACGCCCTTATGGGTTAGCGACTCCATAAAAGTGCCCGAGCCAATAAATGGCAGGGACGGCCGATGTGGATCGCTGGTTGACTGCGCGCCGTTCCGAGGCGCAGCCGCACGCGACGCTCTGTGGCCTCGAACCGAAGTCCTGTCTTAGATATGGATGTAACACCGAGTTCGACCGAGCTCTCCGCCGATGCCCAGGAGAGCGGCGCCTCAATGGCGGTTCCAGGTTGTGCCCATGCTCCGGCAGAAATCCTCCTTCCCGGGCCGAATATCGGCGTGGCTGGAGGCGTTTGATCGCGCGGTACCCGAGCCATATTTAATACCGGTGCGAAAGCAAATTTCGTTCGCTTCGCATCTTGATTTTGAAAACACGAAAAACCAAATCGTCAGCCGCCAGTCGCTGATGACAGGACTGGCCGTGCTGGAAGCGCCGCTTTTGGCGCTTTGGTACCCATGTTGCTTCAAGGAGGATATGGTTATGGCAACATCTTACGACTATGCACCGTTGTACCGATCGAGCATCGGATTCGACCGGGTCTTCAATCTTCTCGAAAACGCCCAGCGCACCCGCTCGATCAGTGACTGGCCGCCCTATGACATTATCAGGACGGCCGAAGACAGGTATCAGATTTCTATTGCGGTGGCTGGCTTTACACGGGACGAGATCGACATCACTTTCCAGTCCAATCTCCTGACCGTGACAGGCAAGAGGCAGGAGACACCCGCGGAGGGCTACCTGCACCGCGGCATTGCGGCCCGTCCGTTCGAGCATAGGTTCGAGCTCGCCGATCATGTCAGAGTGAACGGCGCCGAACTGAAAAACGGTCTCCTTTCGATCGATCTCGTCCGCGAAATCCCGGAGGCCCTGAAGCCCCGGAAAATCGACATCCAGACCGATGCGGTTCTGGTGCCGACAGTTGCCCCGGGCCAGATCGAAGCACAGAGGGCGGCTTGATTTACATTGTTGGATGAACAGGGGCGCCGTCGCGATGGCGCCCACCAATATCCGGGATGGGAAGGAGAAAGCAATGAAACCCGATATGTTCAGACAGCCTGTTTTCATTCTTGTCGGTCTCGGCTTTCCAGCGGAGGTTCGAAACGTGCTGGAGGCATACCGACATCTTTCCGAGTGGCCCGCAACAAACCGAGATAGCGCACATTCCATTGCGCTTAAGGCATGTGCTGCCGCGTTGCGCGGCGAGATTGAAGCGGAGACCGCCCGCGGCTTGTTCGTAGCCTTTGCCGAAAGACACGATCTACTTGCACCGGAAGATGGTGCCATCGCCGCGTCTCGTCTTTCGCGCGACAGAGATCCGCATGTGAATTGAGATAGACACGGTTATAAATGTGCAGCGGCGAGTTGTCCGTTATGCGGGGGCGGTATCGTGCACGGGCTCTAGAATGCCGAGCGAGCTGATTTGCCGCCCCTGCGAAAGCGATTAGCGCGAAGACTGTCACGGTCTGGGTAAGGAGGACAGGTGTGCTGCCTCGAGGTTGACGAGGGTGTAACATGGCATCTTCTCGTCACCAGCGTGGCACACGTCTTTCATAGGCTGGGTCGAAGAGCTTCATATAGGCTGTATCATCGCGTTCTTTCATCGAGGTCTGTTCGTAAAGTGCCGCAAGTTCGGTGAGTTTTTGCCGATCGAGCGTCACGCCAAGTCCCGGCCCATTGGGGACATCGAGGCGGCCGCCACGGAACGTGAACGGCGTGCCCTCGATCACGTCGACACCGGTCCATGGGTAATGCGTGTCGCAATCGAAGCTCAGGTTCGGCGTTGCGGCGGCAGCATGGACCATTGCCGCCAGTGTGATGCCAAGATGCGAGTTGGAATGCATGGAGACGCCAAGACCCAGTGTCTCGCAAATCTTCCCGAGATGGGTCGAGGCGCGCAATCCACCCCAATAATGGTGATCTGACAGCACAATCTGCACCGCATTTTTGCGGAAGGCCGCGGCGATCTGGTCGAATTCAAGGACGATCATGTTCGTGGCGAGCGGGATCGACGTAGCGGCTGCGACTTGTGCCATCTGATCCATACCGATGACCGGATCCTCGAGATATTCAAGGATATTCTCAAGCTTGCGTGCGATGTAGATGGCCGTGTCCACAGTCCAGCCGCCATTGGGGTCGATCCGCAGCGGATGATCGGGAAAAGCTTCCCGAAGCTTCAGCATGGTCTCGATCTCGAGATCCGGATGCAGCACGCCACCCTTGAGCTTCAGCGACTGGAAACCGTATGTGTCGACCATCCAGCGGGCTTCGCCAACCATCTGATCAGGCGTAAGAACCTCTCCCCATTCATCCGGGGCTTCACCTATATGGGCTGCGAATTTGAAGAACAGGTAGGCGCTGAACGGAACGCTGGTACGAATGGCGCCACCAAGCAGATCCGAGACCGGCCGCCCGAGAAGCTTGCCCTGAATGTCGAGGCAGGGGACTTCAAAGGCTGAGGCAACCACGTCCGTCAGCTTGTGATCGGCCACCGCCGATTTGGCATTGATGCCGCCACTGCCGGGCAATGCGGTGATGACGCGAGATTTCAGCTCGTGAAGATGAAACGGGTCGAGCCCGATCAGGGCAGGGGCCGCCCGTCGCAACCCATCCAGCGCCTTGATACTTCCGTAACTTTCACCAAGGCCGACCGTACCGTCGTCACATATGACCTCGATGACGGTGCGCAACGCATGCGGCTGATGCACGCCTTTACAGTTCAGTAGCGGTCTGTCGGGAATGGCGACCGGTGTGAGGTGAATTTCGGCTATGCGCATTAAAAAGCTCCTTGTCGCCACCAGCCGCGCGCAGCCTTTAGCGCATCGTCCAGCGGGGACAGTTCGGGATGCCAGTGGCGTTCCCATTCCAGACTGAGAGGGATATGTCGTTCATCCGACTGTAAAAGCGAAAGCAGTTCCGCCATGGGGAAATCGCCATGGCCGGGCAATACGTAGCGTCGTCGGCCATCGCTGTCCGTGGTGCTGTCCTTGACGTGCAGATGGACGACATTTTGTGCGATGTGTTGCCAAAGTATTTTGAGATCGCTGCCTTTGGCCCAGGTGTGGTGAGTGTCCCACAAGAGCTTCGATGCTGGCACGCACGCGATGAAGGCGAGAAGCTGCTCGAAGTCCGCCAGCGCGTCGTGTGTTTCGATCATGAGGTCGACATTCAGACCGCGTGATAGTCGCAGCGATTGCCAGTTGTCCAACAGGCCCGCTGCCTGTGTCATCTCATCCTGTCCCAACTGTTTGCCACCGTCGAAGATGCGCAGATAGGAAATGTTCGCGGCTTCCGCCCAGTCTATAAAGGGCTCGATGGCGGAAAGATCGGTGCCGCCGAACAGCCGAATGGATGTGTTTAGGGCGGCAACCTCGAGATCACTTCCGGCCAGAAAGGCTGCAAATCTGGAAGGAGTAGCAAATTCGGCAGTGAGTGCCGGGATGAGGTCGACCGTACCGGAGAGCGTGCGCAACTCCACATGCACGATGCCATGCCTCTGTGCCAGATCGGCCGCTTCGTGCAGGCTAAGTTCGGAGCAGCCAAGCGTTGAAAAACAATAATCGAAAGCGCTCATGCCATACGCTCCATATCCTGTTTATGGACCGGGTGAAGCGCGGCTTGCCCCGCGACGAAACGTTCGATCTCGGTAATGGCGAGATCGGAAAGCGCCCGCAATTCATTTCCCAGCGCCCCGGCAATGTGGGGGGTAAGCACGACATTGGGCAAATCGTAGAATGGGCTATCCGTCGGCAAGGGTTCCGGCTCCGGTGTATCGATCAGGATACGCAGCCGCCCGGAAAGTGCCTCGGCCAGCAATGCGTCGTGATCGACCAGCCAGCCCCGTGCCGTGTTGATGAAGATCGCATGATCCGCCAGCAGCGCCAGTTCGCGGGCACCAATCATGTGGCGGGTTTCAGGCAGGATCGGCGCGTGCAGGGAGACCACATCGCACCAGGCGAGAAGCTCGTCGAGCTCCATTTTCGTAGCACCAATTGCGGCCGCGTCTTCCACCGAAAGAAAAGGGTCGTAGGCGGCGATCTCGAATTTTCCGCGCGTCAGCATCTCCATGACAAGCCGACCAATCCGTGACGCGCCGACGATGCCGACTTTGCGGGAATGATTGCCGAGATAGGGCAGGCTCATGCCACGTCTGCTGCCAAAACCGCCGGTGCCGCGCTCTACCCGATGCTCGTCTCTCAGACGAAACACATCCTTGCCGCACATGATGATTGCCGCATAGGTAAACTCGGCAACCGGCACGGCCATGGCCGATGCCGCCGTGGTGATAAGAATATCGGATGTTTCCCAGAATTCGGCGGGAGCAACAGCGCGCACCGAGGACGCGGCATAAGCGACCATCCTGAGCTTTGGCGCACGGGCGAGGCGCTCGCGTGTCAGGGATGGCGTGCCCCAGGCGGCGAGCAAAATGTCCGCCTCGGCCAACGCTTCTGCTCCCGCTTCCGTGTCGAAATCCGTGTAGGGGAAACCCGGTATGATGTCGGTTACGGCATTCATGCGTGCCCATTCGCGCGAACCAAAGAAACCTTCGGGAAGCTCGTTCCGCATGGCGATCAACAGCCGTGGTTTGTCTTGAGATGGTCTCATCGGCGTACCGGACTTGAAACAGGTCGAACCTCGATGCGGTTGACGTCGATTTCGATCGGTTGAGAACCGGGCCGCAGGATCACATCGAGAAAAACTTCGGGAGGGGCTTCACCTGGCCTGAGTTTCAGGGGAGGAGTTCTGAGCGCCCCTGTCCATTGGGTGGCAGGGAAAGGAAAAAATGTGCCGTCTTCGGCAGGGAAAGGCGCAAGTGCTACCGCCTGCTGTCCTTCGGCTGCAGCATCTTTCAGACGCAGCGATACTCCGAGTACGTCGCTATGCGCCGGCACATCAACATCGCATATGGCCTCCACCCATAAGCCTGTGCCCGGATGGACAAGCCGCCCGCCGAGACGGTGGCTTTGTTCACCTGTTTCCGTGACTGTCAGGGCTGAAAAATCAGAGGCCAGATTGCCAGCTGGATTGTTTACCGGGTCAAAACGATCGTCTGTCGCCAGAATACGGGCCGGCGCTCGCGGCACAATCGCCTCCAGATAGGTGGCAAGCAGCTTTCCTACGGCAAAAGCGCCTGTCACCGCAAAATGGGTGCCGTCGTCGGAATAGCCGGGATGAGGCTCGCCGAATTCACTTTCGGGATCGACCCATGCCGAATTCCAGTCGAAGACATGGCAATTGGCATGATCTGCGGCAAATTCGATGCTCCGCCGGTTGATCCAGTGCGCTTTTGCCCGCTCCGCACCGCCTGCCGGCCATTTCCCGGTGCCACGGGCGAGGATCGGGAGCAGGATGACGGTTTTGCCTGCGTCGAGCAGAGTCGAAACGATCCGCGCCCGTGTATCGGCAATCGTCTGGCGTGTTTCCACCATCATGTCGTTGGTGCCGGCATCGACGATGACCAGATCGAAATCCGATTGCAGCAGTCGCGGTAGCCGCCGTTCGATCTCGATTGCCTTCTGGCCGGATACTCCGAAATTGAGGCCGGAAAAGAACCGGCTGACACCCGGTCGATTGCTCGGTTCCCAGCCTGTTGGTGCTGATGGATCATGGTGGACAGGGCAGCAAAGCCTGCCATGCGACAATACCTCGGCCCAGCTCATCCAGCCGCGGGCCGATGTGGCCAGCGAGGACGCGTCGCCAATATGGTTCTGTTGGACGAGCGAAGTGCCGAGAACGGCAATCCGGCTCGCCCTTGGTAACGATACGGACATGGTTTTTTACCGGATATCAGGAGAACAGGACGCCGCCATTGATGTCGTAGCAGGCGCCGGTGATATAAGCGGCATCGTCGGACGCAAGAAACGCCACCAGACCGGCAACGTCTTCGCTTGAGCCTTCGCGCTTCAGCGATGTGGCGCCCGCCACCCTTTCACGCACTTCGGGTTTGGTGAAGGTGTCGTGGAAGGTGGTGGAGATCATGCCGGGGCAGACGGCGTTGACGCGAATATTCGGGCCAACTTCCTTGGCAAGTCCTCGGGTAAAAGTCATCACGGCACCCTTGGAAGTGGCATAGGCGAGCGCACCCGGCCCACCGCCGTCACGGCCCGCCTGCGACGAGAAGGTTACGATCGCGCCGCCCTTTGCCATTTTGGGCAGTGCGGCCTTGGCTGTCAGGAACAGCGACGTCAGGTTGACGTCGAGGACCTGATGCCAGAAGGCTTCGTCCATGTCAGCGATTGTCTTGCGGGCGATAAGCCCACCCGCAACATGGACGAGGCCATGGATCTCACCGAATTTGTCTGCGGCAGCAGAAATGGCAGCCTCTACTTCGCTTGCGTTTGTCAGGTCTGCCTTGATCGCCAGAGCCGAACGGCCAAGCTTTTCGATTTCGGCAACAGCCGTGGCCGCACCTTCAGCGGCTCCATTATAGGTGAGGACGACATTGGCGCCTTCCTGCGCGAAACGAATGGCGCATGCCCGGCCGATATCCCGGCCGGCGCCGGCTACAACAACGGTCATATTGGTAAAACGCTGCATTTGAAGAACCTCGTATGGTTAGAATTGCTTGGGAAGGGAGAGCTTGAAACGCTCGTCGTCGACGTCGCTGAAATAGATGTCGGTCGAAAAACCCTGATCGTCTATGAAGCTGAAGATGCGCTTCGGCTCCTTTAAACTGTAAGGCACCAGAAGGGTGACCAGCCGATGCCGAGTTGCTGCTGGAACCGTGGCGCAGACGTGATGGTGGATATCAAGACCCTCGAACTCCTTGGGATCAATGTCGGGAAAACCTTCGACGGCCGCGATCTGCGGGGTACCCGCTGACGAGAAGACAAACTGGCCGTAAAAGCCCGCTTTTTGGCCATTGTAGCGAAAGCTAGACTTGCCGGTCTGCGGTGCTCCTGTGGTATGGCAAAGCCATTGCAGTTCCTGGGGCTCGGAGCACTCCACCTCATCGACAATCACGAAATAGCTGTCGTTGACGAAGTGCATTTCGCGCTGCGCTTTCATAACCAGCGGGTTCGCGACCTGATAGGCAGACGTCGCATCTCCGAGGATCCGGACATGTCCCGGATTTTCCTCAACCGATACGATACGGCCGGCGGCACGACGCGCGAGTGCCTTGTCCTTTTCCGCATATTGTCCCTTGCCGCCGATCAGGACGGCGTTCTTCGACCGTGTCTGACGGCGCCAGTTCAGATGCATCTGCGAGTTAAACGCCACGTAATAGCCGGAATGGATCGCCAGATCCTCGCCGTAGGCATAGAGGACAAAGGCATTCTGGTCGCCATGGCTGTGGCTTAGCGAACCGTAGTGACTGGATTTGAAGACGAATTGCAGATGCCGTTCCGGGTCTTCCATATGTTGCTGGATGGTCGCCCAACCGATATCATCGAAAACAGCGAGTGCCGGCAAGTCTGCAGGCGAGACTGCTTCCACCTGCTGATAGTCGTGACGATAGACGAGATCGTCGAAGTTCAGGTCCCACCAGCCGTAATTGTAGAAGGCCATTTCTGTACCCGTCGCATCGGCCTTGATGTGATCGAAATACCATTGGTAATGGCCGTTGCCGGTAACGCCGGCAAATTGCCGAACATTGTAACCCAGTTTCAGGCCGGGAAGATCGCCAAGCGTGGAGTCGTCGCCAAAATTGGCGCGACGGGTTCCCGGCGCCTTGGTATAAAGCGGGAAGCGCCCCGTATTCTGGAAAAATGGCCGCTGATAAAGATCGTAACCGATATAGGAGCGGACCAGATTGGCGGCCTCTATGAGATAAGCCATGCCGGTCATCCAGTAATGTGGCCCTTCCGCCCAGCCACCGTCAGTTCCAGCCCAGGGAGAATAGAGGGTGGCGAGGAATTCAACGGTATAATCGAGCCATTCGCCCGCCTCATCGCTTTCGCCCTGAAGTGCGATACAGGCCGGCGTCAATACTGCCGAAAGCGAACGTACGGCATGGCTGTCATAGGGAAACACGTGGATGCGGGCATGGGCAATAACATGGTCGGCGACCTCCCGCGTTCGTTCAAGAAGAACCGAGCGTACGGTCTCGCGCTCGTCTTCGCTCAGATAATCGTATAGCCAGTCATAGCCCCAGGCGAGTGCCACGACGACGCGGAACCCCGCCTCGTCATTATAGGCCCGGGAGGTCGCGCCTTTCGGATCCCAGCCAGCGACTGCCAGCAGCCACTTGCGGGACGCATCGAGTAGTTCGTCGCGTCCGAGCACCCGACCGGCAATGGCCAGGTGCCGGATCGCATAGATCACTTCCTGGCAGTCGATATACATCTGTCGCCAGAGTCCTGCGACGCGCATATTGTTGGGATAAGGCTGAGGTTCCGGTATGACCGGCCGCTCAAGCCAGGGTTTTACCGATTTCTCGTAGAACTCGGACCAGCTGCAATGATTGGGGTCCTTTGCCACCGCCTCCGAGAAGCAGCGCAACTTTTCCGGATTGAGCCAGAGCCGTGGATGGCTGGCATGCGCGGCTGCATGACGCGCCTTCCTGCCGGGTAGCGGCGTTTTCGGCAGCGAAGCGCCGATCTCGAAGCTGCGCACGGTACTCCAGTTGGAATCCGGCGTCGCGGACGTCTGGCCCCACAACGCATAACACCAGTGATATCGGCCTTCCGGAAGGGCTTCGTCCGGCGTGAAGAAATTCCACGCGAGATCCTCAAAGACGAGTGTCTTTTTGTCTGCAAAACCGGGATCGGACGAAATCCGCAATACGTAGCGCGCACCGTCGTCGATGTCGGGCAGCCATGAAAAGCGCGGAGGGTTCTCCGTCGGCGGTACTTCTTCGCTCGGCTCGTAGCCAATGGTCAATGAACCCGGCCGGGGTTCATCGAGAAGTGTCTGTCGGGAGATGGCCGGGGCAGAGGGACACATTGCGCTCTAACTCCTATGAAAACAGAAGGGAAAGGATGGCGGCAACAAAGCCGCCATCACGGTCGAAGGTTTATTGCGCGGCCTTGTACTGGCGGTCATAGGCCGATTGCATCATCTTGATGACCTCGTCGTAACCGAGGGCCGTGAGGCGCTTCTTGTAGGCATCCCAGCCGGCATCGACGTCCTGGGCACCCAGTATCCAGGTCTGCTGCATCTCGGTCATGTAGGTAAGGATGCTCGGCCAGTAGCGGTCGAATGTCGCCTTTTCCTCTGCGCTCAGGGAAACGCCCATGAACTCATCCTTGAGGCAGTTGCACTTGTCGTACATATCGATGCCTTCAAGCGCGATCTTGTTTGTCCACTGGCGCTCATATTCGTAGTCCATCCAGTATCCGCGCGGGATCGCCGCACCGACCGCCCACAACTGGGCATTCACCGGGTCCTTGTTGTCGAGGATTTCCTTCTTGAATTGCGGCTTGCCATCGACCATCTCGTAGGTCAGGCCTTCGACGCCGAAATTCGACAGGATGCGCCCCTGTTGAGAGAACCAGAAATCGAAATACTTGATTGTTTCGACCGGGTGTTCGTTGGTCGCCGAAATAGCCCAGCCGACGGGCTGGACACGCAGCCGACGGGAATCCTCAAACCGTTGGCCCGAGACCGTCTTTGGCGGCAGCATCGGCTTTAGCGCAAAACCGTTGATCTTTGGCGACAGGGCGTCGTTGTAGGTCGAGGTGCTGGCGAACCAGTCATGCGTCATGCCGCCGAGATTGTTGCCCAGCAGATATTCACGCGAGCGAGCACCGCGGGTGAAAATCTCCTTGTCAATCAGGCCTTCCTTGTACCATTTGGCCACGTTGGAAATCCCGGTCTTGTAGTTTTCCTCCGCCCAGGGATGACGAAGTTGTCCGTCATAAACGGCAAAGTCGCCATAACGCTCGGATCCGGACACGCGCGCATCCCACAGATTGATAAGGCGGACCGCATCGATTTCCTCACGGGCAAAGTAGGGAACTTCATCCTTGAGACCGTTGCCGTTCGGGTCCTTGTCACGGAAGGCTTTTAGAACTTCGTAGACCTCTTCCGGTGTTTCCGGCTGCTTCAGCCCAAGCTTGTCGAGCCAATCCTGGCGGATGAACCAGCCGCGCGAGAACTTGCCATCAGGGACGTAAGGGATGAAATAGAGCTTGCCGTCCGGTCCGGAGATGGCGTTGCGGATTTCCTTGTGGCTTTCGAAGAACGCCTTGAGGTTGGGGGCGTTTTCCTCGATCAGGTCATCGAGTGGAATGAATGCGCCCTCCAACCCGTAGCGAATGAAGTCTTCCTTCAGCCCGCCCGTGGCGTCGCCGCCGACGATGTCGGGAAGGTTGCCCGAGGCGATCAGAAGGTTGAATGCATCGCGGCTGCTGGTGGTCGCCAGCGACGCCACGTTGCGGACATGAATGTTGGTGATCTCGGCGGCCTTTTGCTCCACCGGCCATTTTTCCGAGTAGACGTATTTGTCACGGAAGTGGAAGTGGATCGTAAGCTCCAGCGGATCCTTGGAAATTTTCCCTGAATCCTGCGCCGATGCCGGCAAGGCCAGGGTTGCGGCTGTCATCAACGCCAGTAGGGGCGTGCCTTTTCCTAGTGCTCTCACAGGTTTTCCTCCCTTGTGCTGCTACTCTTTGACTCCGCCCAGCAGAATTCCTTTGGTGAAATACTTCTGCGCGTAGGGGTAAATGATGAGGACGGGAATGATGGAAGCGATCATGATCGCGGATGTTACCGTCTCGAACGAATAGTGGGCGGTGAGCAGACTCGATGCGAATTCGTCGTTCGAGTTAAGATCGACGATCACGCGCTTCAGATAGACCTGAAGCGGGATCTTCTCCTCGCCGCGCAGCAAGACCATCGCCCAGAAGTAACCGTTCCACCGCGAAACGACGCAGAACAGCGCAACGGTCACGATTGCTGGCTTGGAAAGCGGAATGAACACCTTCCACAGCAGCTGCAACTCGCTTGCGCCGTCCATTTTGGCGGCTTCTTCGAAGGACTTTGGCACCGCTTCGAAGAAGTTGCGCAGCAGAATGACGTTGAAGGCGTTTGCCGCAAATCCGAGGATGATGCCGAAGCGGCTGTCGAGAAGTCCAAGATCGCGCATGTTCAGAAAGAAGGGGATCATGCCGGCGTTGAACCACAGCGTAAAAGCGATGGCGATGTTGAAAAAAGTGCGGCCGCGCAGGCGTTTGCGCGAAAGGGCGTAGGCTCCGGGGATCATGATCAGCAGGCTCATCAGCGTGCCGCCGAAGGTGTAGATGAACGTGTTGCCATAGGCGACCCAGAACATCCTGTCCGACAATACCCTGTCGTAAGCGGCAAGGGTCACATCAACCGGCCATAGCGTGACACGGCCAGCCGTGACGGCGGCCCCAGAAGATAGCGAAACCGACAGCACATAGATGAAGGGATAAAGCGTCGACAGAACGAACAGACCCAGAAGAATGGCATTTGCCCAGCCAAAAATCCTGTCGCCGCGGGAATATAGATTGAAGTTTGCCATCTTTCAGCTCCTCACCAAAGCGATGTCGACGAGACTTTTCGGCTGATGCGATTTGCCGAATAGACGAGGACGAAAGCGATAACCGCATTGAACAGTCCGGCGGCCGTCGCGAGATCGTATTGGGTACCCTGCAAGCCGGTGCGGTAAATGAAGGTGGAAACGACATCTGCCGTTTCATAGGTGGATGGCCGATAGAGCAGAATGATATATTCGAACCCGACCTCGACCAGATTGCCGATGCGGATGATCAGCATGATCACGATTGTCGGCAGGATGCAGGGCAGGGTGATCCGCCACATCATCTGCCAGCGCGATGCCCCGTCCACCCGGGCGGATTCATAAAGCGTCGGGCTCACGCCAGCGATGGCGGCGAGATAGACGATGGATTCGAAGCCCGCTTCCTTCCAGACCGACGAGCCGATATAAATCGGACGAAACCATTCCGGCTGGGTCAGGAAGTATATCGGCTCGAATCCAAGGCCTTTCAGCAGAAGATTGACGATGCCTATCGACGGCGACAGGAAATTGATGACGATGCCGGCCACGATCACCACCGAAATGAAATGCGGCAGGTAAACGATCGTCTGGGCCCAGCTTCGGGCAACGCTGTTTTGAACCTCGTTGAACATCAAGGCCAGGATGATTGGTACTGGAAACGCGAAGATCAGGCCGAGAGCGCTGATTTTTAGGGTGTTCCAGAAGGCGCGGATGAACATGTCATTGTGAAAGAGCTCCGCGAAGTTTTCAAAACCGACCCACGGGCTCTTTGCAATGCCGCGAAAAATCGAGAAGTCCTGAAACGCGATGACCAGCCCGTACATGGGCTTATAGAGAAAGACGGCGAACCAGATAATCATCGGAGCGAGAAGTAGGTAGAGCTGCCAGTCGCGGCGAACATCTTCCTGGAGATCGTGAAGGCGTTCCTGAAAACCCTTTTTCATGGTCGCGCCCCGCTTGGGGTTTTCAGCGACCTTCCGGTTGCCGCATCGAAGACATGGATGCGTGTGGTATCGATGCCAAGTCGGGTGACGCCGTTGAGAGTATGATCGCCGTAAAGTGTTTCCGCCTTGGCGATAAATGGCTGGCCATCAGCCCTGCCGTGGAGCAGAGCCTCCGCGCCCAAGGGCTCCACGAGGTCGATGCTGCAATTGAGGTTTTCACGACTGTCTTCGGTCTCTACCGACATGATTTCGGGTCGCAGGCCGAGTTTGACCTGCTGTCCTTCCGTCGCATTTTTCGCAAATGCTTCCGGGACGCTGAAGCGTTGTCCGGCACTACCCGTGATTTTGACCTTTACGGTGCCATCCTGCTTTTCAATCGTCCCGTCCAGAAGGTTCATGGGCGGTGAGCCGATAAAACTTGCGACGAACGTGTTGGCCGGTTCGAGGAAAACCTCCATCGGCGAACCGACCTGCTCGATATGGCCGCCATTCATGATGACGATGCGGTCCGCAAGTGTCATTGCCTCGACCTGATCGTGCGTCACGTAGATGCTGGTGGCGTTCATCCGCTTGTGCAGCAGTTTAATCTCGGCCCGCATGTGGGTGCGCAGCTTGGCGTCGAGGTTCGAGAGAGGTTCGTCGAACAGGAAGATTTTCGGCCTGCGCACGATGGCACGACCCATGGCGACACGTTGGCGCTGGCCACCGGAAAGATCCGCCGGCTTGCGGCCCAGATATTCGGTGAGCCCGAGGATCTGTGCAGCTTCTGCCACCGCCTTGTCGATAACCGCTCGCTTTTCGCCCCTGACTCGCAGGCCAAAAGCGATGTTATCGGCCACGCTCAGATGTGGATAAAGCGCGTAGTTCTGAAACACCATCGCGACATCGCGGTCTTTGGGCGCGATCTTGTTGACCACTCGGCCGTCCATTGAAACGGTGCCGTCCGAAATGTCTTCCAGCCCGGCGAGCATGCGCAGCGTGGTGGACTTTCCGCATCCCGAAGGACCTACGAGGACAACGAATTCCTGCGGCTGTATGGAAAGATTGATACCGTGGACGACTTCAAGGGCACCATAGCGCTTGACGACGTCGTTGATTTGAACTGCGGACATGAAAGGCCCCTCCTCAAAAGCCTTGAATGTTCAGTCAGGCGTCTTCTGCCCCCGTGAAGCGCGCTTCCTCGTGACGCGCGTGTTGACCTGCTCGATGAAGGTCCAGATCTTCGGGTTCTTGGAGAGTTCTGCGATTTTTGTTTCGAGTGATCCGAGATGGCGCTGTACGGCCTCTCTTGCCGCTTCGACATCGCCGGATTCGATTGAGTTCACGATTGCTTCGTGCTCTTCGATAACCTTCTCGGTGCGACGGACTGCAAAAACGCGCTTCAGGTGTCGCATTCGGTCCATTTCGCCTTTCGCCTGATTTACCACGCTCCAGGCTCCAGGAAGGCGAGCTGCCGAAAAGATCGTGCGGTGGAATTCCTCGTCGAGCAGGAAAAAGTTGGTGAATTCCTCATCCGCGGCAGCAGTGCGCTGCTGCGACAGACAGGTTTTCAGCCGTGCGATGTCTTCCAGCGAATGCCGCTTGGTGGCCTCGATCACAGCGCCTTCTTCCAGCTTGAACCGGATGAAACAGGCCTCCATGTACCGCTGAACGTCGATCGGCGAGATGTAGGTGCCACCTTGCGGCACGACAGTCACGAAACCTTCTTCCGAAAGGCGAATGATCGCCTCGCGGACGGGCGTTTTGCTGACATGCAGCAGTGTCGCGATCTCCTTTTCCGACAGCGCCCGCCCTGGGAGCAGCTTCACCTCGACAATCAGCTTGCGAAGTAAGGCATGGATCCTGTTGGTCATGTTTCCGTCAGCCGGCAGGTCTTGCGGGGTGACGAGTTCGGACAGCGGTAACGATGGGAATTCAAGGGTAACAGACATATCAAATGCCTAACTGATATATTAGAATTGAAAGTGACATATCTTTTGATTTTCCGCGAGTCAAGCCCTGGGCAGTCTCGTGTTGGCGGTTGAATGATACGGGCCGAATAATTTCTCGACACACCAAGGCGCGCCGTGACACATGGTGGCCTGCTATTCTTGGAGGTGAGTGCTGGGTGGCTTGAAGCAACTGACGCCTGGCATTGGCCTTTGCGGCTTAACCATCCGCCGGCTCGTCGCCCTGTCCGTATGGCGTAAAAATCGCCCCGGGATTAACTTGTCGTGGTCAGATTATTATCACTAGCTGGCGTGTAATATATATAATATTGATCAATGGCGTGGCCGCACGGGTGCAGAATACCAAGCCTGTTTTGAGATTGCGGTTTGCGAGCGTGCCAGCTTACCAGCATTGACAACGCCCAAGCCACCGTTCTGGCAAAATCACCTCAATGCTTTGGCAGTGGCCGTTGTTGCCTCTGCTCCGCGGCCACGCAACTCATTCAGGCACGCCATTCGCAATCCGCTGCCGCTATCTTGCCGGGGCGCGGCCGGTGGCGGTCGCTGCCATTGATGGAGGTTCGGGATCGGGTACGACTGATAATGTGTGTTTGAGGCATTTAAGTGCGAAACAGGATCGGGAGTGGCGTACACCCTCGATCTTGTAGAGCTTCCGGCGCAGAAACTGCTCGTAGCCTGCGGTTCCTGCCACCGCCACCTTGATGAGATAATCATACTCACCTGTCGTCAGATAGGCTTCCAGCACCTCCGGAAGAGCGGCCATCGCTTCCCCGAAGCGTTCCAGAACCTCGTCGTCGTGGCGCTCCAGCATCACCTCGATGATAACAGTTTCGGTCAGTCCAAGCTTTGCCTGATCGAGAATGGCGGTATAGCCGCGAATGACCCCTTCGTCTTCCAGCCGCTTGACACGCTGCCAGCAGGGACTGGGCGACAACCCCACCTTTTCCGAAAGCACCGCATTGCTCAACCTGCCGTTCTCCAGCAGGGTGCGCAATATCTTGCGGTCAATTCTGTCCAGCGGTTTCGTCATCCCCGGTCTCCACACAATACGTTGCAAAAATCTGCCGTCACTGCGGCAGACTGCGAAAGAAATGTTTTCCGACGGGCGGTTCGGCGCTGGCATTCGAAAGCACCTTCCGCTGATTTTTAAGTACCGTACTGCAAGGTACAGGCAGCAGGGAGGAGCAGGCGTGGCACCCGTAGAACAGCATCATTTTCCAAGGCCAAGAACGTTGATCCACCCAGGCATTTCCTCGCCGGTGCGCATCAACAGCCTGCACTCGCCATCCGCGCGCCACGTGCGGCTGTTCATTGCGGCGGGCCGCAGTCTTTACGATGGAATCGTGCAGCCGCTTTTCGAAAACGGTATTGAGAATGCCTCGCTCACCATTCTCGGCGGCTATTTCGACATATTGTCCTATTGCGTCGCTCCGCCCGACCCTTCCGGCAAGGCGGTCATTGCCTATACGAAACCTATCGACGCCGGTGCGGCCTGGCTTGTCTTCGGCAATGCTACGCTCGGGCGCAGCATGAAGGGCGAGCCGATTGTTCATTGCCATGCCGCCATGCGCACCGCGGCGGGTGTGGTCAAGGGCGGCCATCTGCTGACTGAATCCTGTATTGTTGGCGAGAGCGGCGTTTCCGCCCTGGTGACGTCACTCGACAGTTTCGTGCTGCAGCAGTCCTTCGACCCCGAAACCAACATTCCCCTTCTTCAACCCAGGAACCGTTCGGAGCGCGCCGATGAACACGCATAACACTGTCGAAATCGGATCCATGGGGCGTGTGGCCTATGCCCGCATCGCACCCAATGAAGACCTTGTTCTCGGTGTCGAAAAACTGTGCCTTGCCGAAGGTTTTCGAAATGCCTTTGTGCGTGGTGCACTTGGTAGTCTCGTTGATGCCTGTCTCGGCACCCGCAACGGCGCGTTCTTGCAGATACGCGGTCCCGCTGTGGAAATCGTCTCCATTGCCGGCGAAGTGCGTGCCCAGCCGGACGGCTCGCTGCGCGCCTCGCTGACCGGTGTCGTCGCCGATACCGAAGGCTCGGTTTATGGCGGTCCCTTCATCGCCGGAGCTAACCCGGTTTGCATGACTTTTGAAGTGACGCTGGAAGAGTGGTTGCCTGCGGAAAAGCCGCAGGCGGCGTGAGTTGTAGTAAGGCGGGCCGGTGAGTTGCGCAGCGCAACTCATGCGGCGTGCCCCTGTCTTTCGGTCAGAAGTAGCTCGAAAGTAACGCAGACCGGGTTTTTGCCGCGCACCAGCCGCCCGCCGCTGATATGTGTGGTGAGGTCCACCATCGCAATATCCAGCATTGCTTGTCGGTCTCCCGACGCGGCCGTGCCTATACGTCCTTTGTTTATGAGGATTTCGCTCGCGTAGGCTTTGAGGCTTGTTCCGTCTTCATAATCCGCACCGATCAGACTGCCGATTCCATTGACTTCGGCTTCTTGCATTCCAAACTCGGCAGAGACCTCTTCGAGCGCCGTGCATATATCGGTATTGGGGCGCACTGTGCATAAAAGTGCCCGAAGACCTGAACCCTTCTGGTGGCGCTGCTGCGTGATGGGTGTGAAAAGGGGGAAATTGGTTTCCTCATCCTTTTGCACATCGAGGATCGCTCCATCCAGCGCCAGAGCTTCAAGCGGTGTTTCTACAGCAAATTCGGTCTCGAAAGGCAGCAGATGCCCCATGGAGACAACGCCGTCGGCACTATTCCATGAACCATGGCAATGCAGAAACGGCGCGTTATCGCGCCGGCCCATATGCAGGCCGGCATCGATGATAGTGCCACCCGGCATGGAAAAGGTTTCGCTATACCATGCGGCATGTGCGTCATCCGGTGCGGCCGCCGGCATGACATAATGCAGCCGTTTCATCGGTACGTTCTTCAGTCTGACGTAACCACCTTCGAACCCCAACTCCGCAAAGGCATCGGCAATCGCTTCATTGGCGCTTACGCCGGGCCGGACCGTCAGAGTAACAGGATAGGCATGGCAGCCGACGGCGCGAAAGCGTTCAGGCGTTATCGGTCCGGGATGGACGATGTGGCGGGGAAGCTCTTGCGTGCCTGTCTCCGTCATACCGCAAGCCCCGCGGTAATGAAGCCCCCATCCACGGCGAGTACCTGTCCGTTGATGTAGCTTGCGTCATCCGACACGAGGAAAGCCACGGCAGAGGCGATCTCGTACGTCCTGCCATAGCGATGCATCGGAACGCGGCTATGCCATTGGTCGCGAACATTTTCAGTATGAACTGCCTGGGTGAGGGGGGTATCGACCGGACCGGGCGCAATTGCATTGACACGAATGCCTGATTGCCCCAGCTCGTTTGCCATTACCATCGTCAGAAGATTGACGCCGCCCTTCGAAGCGCCATAGGCGCTGCGGCCACGATTTCCACACATGCCGGAAACAGAGCTGATATTCACGATCGAGCCGGCAATATCGCGCTCCAGCCAGTAACGTGCGGCAGTGCGCGCTACCGCGAAGCTGCCGACGAGATTGACATCAACGATACGGCGAAATTCTTCGACGCTTGTGTCGACGGACAGCTTGTCGATACCGATGCCGGCGCTGTTGACGACGGCGACCAGATCAACCGCATGATCGGAATCTCCCGCGGTCAGGGCGGCGAAAGCCATCTCTATCGATGCCTCGTCCGCAACATTGCAGACGATGCCGCGCGATAGATCGATACCGAGTTTTTCGCAGGCTATATCCAGCGCCTCGCGCTTGAGATCCAGCAACCATGGCTGCCAGCCGCGCGCCATCAGGAGCTGCGCAGTGGAAAAGCCGATGCCGGATGCACCGCCGGTGATCGCGACGGCCCCTTTTGTACCTGTTTTCTCTTGTGTCATACCGTCTCCTCCCGATTGAATGTCACGCCTGTCAGCCTGTCCGCTTTTCTTCGAAAGCCGGCATCTGACCGCGTTTCTCCAGTTCCTCGCGGATCATTTTCTTGGTGATCTTGCCGTAGGCGGATTTCGGCATGGCATCCCAGAACACCACTGATTTCGGCAGCTTGTAGCGGGCCATCTTGCCTTCCAGATAGGCCTTCAGATCAATAGCGGCGATATCCGCGCCCTCGCGGGCCACGCACACGGCCACACCGACCTCGCCCCACACCGCGTCCGGCACACCCAGAACCGCAGTCTCGCTGATGTCAGGATGCATGAGGATTTTTTCCTCGATTTCGCGCGGATAGATGTTCGAGCCGCCGGAAATATACATGTCGGAGGCGCGCCCGGTGATGTAGACGAAGCCGTTCTCATCGCGATGACCAAGGTCGCCCGTGCGGAACCAGCCATTGCGGAAGGCTTTGGCATTGGCCTCGGGATTATCGTAGTAGCCGGCGAAAACGGCGGGACCGATTACACAAATTTCGCCGGTTTCGCCTGCGCCAACCTCCTCGCCAGCATCGTTCTGGATCTGCACTTCCATGCCGGTGCGGTCGAAGCCGCAGGTGCCGATGCGCGTTTCCGGACCGTCCTCGGCGTTATGAAAAGAAGGCGGCAGCACGGTGATGTTACCGGTGACTTCACCCAGGCCGAAATATTGCACCAGCACCGGGCCAAGCTTTGCAAGCGCGCGCTTCTGGTCCGCGCGATACATCGGCGCGCCGGCATAGATGACATAGCGCAGCGAGGAGTGATCGAAACGATCCACAGAGGGGTCTTCGACGAGCATTTTAAGGATGGTCGGTACAGTGAAGGCGTTGGTGATACCCCATTTTTCGATCAGCGCCCAGACGGCGGGCACATCGAGTTTTTCCGCTGCCGGAAGCACGGTTTTCGCGCCATGCGCCACCTGCACCAGCTGGTGAATGCCCGCACCGTGTGAAAGCGGGGCAACGACGATGGAGGCGTCGTCCGGTCCGGTGCCGGGCATCAGATCGCAGAGATGGTTGGTGATGACGAACGCCATCTGGCCATGGGTAAGCACTGCAGCCTTGGGCCGGCCGGTGGTGCCTGAGGTGAAGAAGAACCAACACGGGTCATCCCGATCCACTGCCTGGCTTTTGACTTTGTGCCCCATATGACGGGCCACGATGGCGTCGTAATCCTCACCGAACTCAGCCGTGCCGATGGCGATGCTGAAATCCATCGTGCTTGCCTCATGGCTGGCTTTTGCATGATCGGGAAAAGCACTGGCGCAAATCATGCCGCGTGCGCCGCTGGCCTTCGCCAGATAGGCAACTTCATCGGGCGATTGACGGTAATTGGTCGGCACCCACACCGCACCCACGCGGAAGCATGCGAACATGGATTCGAACATCTGGTTGTTGTTGGAGGACTGCACCAGAATGCGGTCCCCCTTTTTGACGCCGAATTCAGTCTCCAGCGCATGGGCCATTGCGTCGACGCGGGCTTCCATTTGAGCCCAGCTCCAAGTCTTTTCACCCCAGACGAAACCGATATGGTCCGGGTTGCGGCGTGCCGCCTGCGTCAGGAAATGCGAGAGGTTCATCACCCGCGTGGTGGAGGGCGCAACCCCGCCCGCGGGATGCTGTACGGCACTTTGCGTCGTCATTTCACACGCTCCATGATCGAGACGTAATTGGCAACCGCCGTGCCACCCATGTTGAACACGCCAGCCAGCGAGGCATTGGGAATTTGCATGTCGCCTGCCTCGCCCATCAATTGCATCGCCGCCATGACATGCATGGAAACGCCGGTCGCCCCGACGGGATGACCTTTCGATTTCAATCCACCCGATGGGTTGATTGGCAGGCGTCCGGTCTTCAGGGCCGTTCCATCCTGGACAACGCGATATCCTTCACCGGGCTCCGCAAGCCCCATGGCCTCATATTCGATAAGTTCGGCAATGGTGAAGCAGTCGTGCGTTTCAACGAAAGAGAGGTCGTCGAGCGTTGCGCCGGCAAGTTCCAGCGAGCCGGCCCAGGCGCGGCGCGCGCCTTCGAAGGCCAACGGATCGCGACGGCTCAATGCCATGATGTCGTTGACATGCTTGCGGCCCCGGAAACCGATGGCGCGGTTGAGTGTGGCTGCCGTTTCCTCGTCGGCCAAAATGATCGCGGCAGCGCCATCAGAAATCAGCGAGCAGTCGGTGCGGCGCAGCGGGCCTGCGACGTAGGGGTTCTTGTCCGAAACCGTATTGCAGAAATCGAAGCCGAAATCCTTGCGCATATGGGCATAGGGATTGACCGCGCCATTGGCGTGGTTCTTTGCGGCAATCATCGCCAGCTCTTCCGAGCGGTCGCCATAACGTTGAAAATATGCCTGTGCGATGCGGCCGAACTGGCCGGCAAACCCGCCGGGAATATTGGCCTCCTCCGCACGGTAACAGGCGGAGAGCAGGATTTCGCCCACCTCTGCGGTTGGCAGCGCCGTCATTTTTTCGGCGCCGACAACGAGTGCGATGCGGCCGCGCCCGGCTTCGATGAAATCCATGGCGCTGTAGAGGGCGGCCGATCCTGTTGAGCAGGCATTTTCGAAACGCACTGCCGGCGTATAGGCGAGGCGCTCATCGCCCATCGCTACCAGGGCGCCCTGAAAATCCTGTTTCGAGAAGCCATTGTTCATCACGCCGACGAAAATGCCGTCGATATCGCTGACATCGACGCCCGCATGGTCTATGGCCGGCGCCACGACCGAAGCCATCAGTTGCTCGGTATTTTCAAGGGCCGACTTGCCGAAAGGCGAATGCGCCCAGCCGACGATCTGCGCTTTGCTCATTTGCTCGTTCTCCTCGTTTGCCGTTTCGTGTCGCCTTCACCGCGCGTGCGGGCGCGGCTGGCCATCATTTCTGCGATGCGTGTCTCGATGCGGGTTACTTCCTCGCGCAGCAGCGCTGCCAGTTCCGGCTGGCGCTCCGGCCGCATGCGGCTGTCCACAGCGGCAATGCTCAGTGCTCCCGCCACCGCGCCATCAGGCGCGCGGATGGCAACGCCAATACCCCAGGAATTAGAAAGGATCAGGCCGGGGTTGAGCGAATAGCCATTGGCTCTCGTCAACTCGACATCACGGCGCAGGCCCTCAAGCGTGATGCCGGGATAATTAGCGGCAATCAGCCCGCTATTGGCCGCAATGATACTTTCCACCTCGGCGTCTGGCAGAGCCGCCAGCATGGCGAGCGAACCCGCACCAATACCCAAGGGGTGTTCGAAACCGGCCTGAAGTGCATGGGTGCGCACCGGCCAGGTGCCTTCTTCGCGGTAAAGGCACAGGGCAAATGTATCTCGGCGCACGGAAAGGAAGCTCGAATCCTCCGAGCGGCGGGAAATGCGCGTCAGGCCGTCCTGCGCCATTTGAAGAAGGCCAAACCGGCGCGATGACAGGCTGCCCAGCACATAGGTTTCTTCGCCGAGGTAATAACGCCGCGTTTCCTCATCCTGCTCCACAAGCCCGGCGCGGATCAGAGCCAGCAGCAGGCGGCGGGCCGTGGGTTTGTTCAGTCCGCTTTCTGTCACGATGACCGAAAGCGCCACGCCGCGTTCCGCGTGCCTCCCGACCATGGAGAGCAGCGCCAGAGCCCGGTCCACCGCGCGCGCGCCCGTCAGATCTTTTTCAACCGAAATCGTTGTTGTTGTTGCCATTTCAGGAAAACGCCCCCACCGCACAGCTTTGCCCGCCATCGACCGGCAAACAGACGCCGGTGATGAACTTAGCCTCATCAGATGCGAGAAAAACGGCGGCGCGGGCAATATCGAAGGCATCGCCCATGCGACCCACCGGGACAGCCGCATTGCGCGCCGCCACCATCTCCTCGACAGACGCATATTGATTGCTGATCTGCTTGTAGATCAGTGGGGTGTCGATCATTCCCGGAAGAATGCAATTGGCGCGAATGCCCTGCCGGGCATATTGCATGGCCAGCGCCACAGTCGCCTGATTTACAGCTGCCTTCATGGCGTAATAGGCAAAATAGGGATAGCCGGTCCAGCGAATGGAGGCGAGCGACGAGATATTGATAATGGCCCCGCCGCCCTGCGCCAACATCACCGGCAACACAGCCTTGGAGGTGCGATAAACGGAGCCGATATTGAGATCGACCGAGGCGCGAAAGCTTTCCTCATCCAGCTCAACCGGCCCGCCCATATGGGTCACGCCGACATTATTGTGCAGAATATCGATGCCACCAAAGGCCTCGCAGGTGCGGGCAACGGTGGCCGATACGGACTGTAGTTCAGTGACATCGGCGGCAACCGCAATCGCCTCCAAGCCTTCGCCGCGAATGATCTCAGCCGTCTCTTCGGCTGCGTCAGCGGAAAGATCGACACAGGCTACGCGCGCGCCTTCGCGGGCAAATTGCACGGCCGCAGCCTTGCCGTTGCCAAATCCCGGCCCCGATGATCCTGCGCCAAACACAAGCGCGCGTTTTCCCGTTAGGCGACCTGTCAAAGCAGTCTCCATTCCAATCGTCAGACATAGTCGGGTTGGCCCCGCTACGGGCGGGGCCAGTTTCTCAACGGGCCGGTCAGGTCAGGCTTGCACCAACGGCCTTTTCAAGAATGGCCCAGGCTTCATCGCCGTATTTGCCCTTCCACTCGGAATAGAAGCCTGCCTCTTTCAGCGCGGCGCGGAAGAGTGTCGCATCCGTGTCGTTGAAGGTCATGCCCTTGGAAATTAGATCTTCCTTGACCGAGGCATTGAGCTTCGCCACATCGGCGCGTTCATCCTTGCCCGACTGGTTGAGGTTTTTGGCGACGATGGCGCGCAGGTCATCCGGCAAACGCTCCCAGGCGCGCTTGTTGGCCAGGAACCAGAACCCGTCCCACATGTGATTGGTGACCGAGCAGAATTTCTGCACTTCGAACAGCTTTGCGGTGGAAATGATCGCCAGCGGATTTTCCTGGCCATCGACCACACCGGTCTGCAGTGCAGTATAGACCTCGGCGAAGTTGATCGAGGCAGGGGCCGACTTGAACGCCTTGAACATAGAGGTCCAGAGCGGGCTCACTGGCACGCGGATCTTGAAGCTTTCGAGATCGGCCGGCGTGGCGATGGGCTTGGAAGCGCTGGTGATCTGGCGGAAGCCGTTATCCCAGATGGTGTCCATGGCAACGAGATTCTGCTTGGCAATTTCGCCACGGACATATTTACCGAGATCGCCATCCATGGCCGCCCATACGGACTCGTAGTTCGGGAAGGCGAAACCGATGCCGCTGATGGAGGCGTTCGGTACCAGCGTCGACAGGATCAGCGGCGAAAGCGTGAAGAATTCAACGCCTCCAGAGCGCACCTGGCTCAAAACGTCTGTGTCGGCACCCAGCTGGCTGCTGGGGAAGATGCTGATATTGACCTGCCCATCGGTCTCTTTGGCGATGCGCTCAGCGGCCTCCTTGGCGCGAATGTTCATCGGGTGCGCTGCAGGCAGATTATTGGCATATTTATAATTGTATTGGGCAGCGCGGGCGCGCGACACGAAGGCGGTGGCCAGTACGGCGGAACCGGCGCCGGCGAGTATGGTACGTCTGTTGATATTCATTGCTTTCTCCTCCCAAAATAAAGCAGGTATCATTCATCGGCGTGGCGGGCGACCCGCCACGGTCTCAGAGCAGAATGGTCGAAAATCCGGGGATTGCTGCAATCAGCAGCAGGCCGATGATCATGGCTGCGAGATAGGGCCAGATGGCACCCATGGCTTCGTCTGGCGACACGTTGCCGATCTTGCAGGCGATGTAAAAGCCGATACCGATGGGCGGCGCCATCAGGCCGATATTCATGGCGACCACCACGACCATGGAATAATGGATGTCATTGATGCCAAGCGTGCGGGCGATCGGGAACATGATCGGCGCGAGCAGAACGATTGCTGGCAGTCCTTCAAGGACGCAGCCCAGGATCATGAAAATCAGGATCGACACGACCATGTAGGTCATCCAGCCGCCCGGAAGATCGGTAATCATCGCGGTCAGCTGGAAAGCAAAGCCGCTCTGTGTCAGCCCCCAGGCCATGGCCGATGCACAGCCGAGGATCAGCAGGATCGCCCCTGAAAGTGCTGCCGTCTCGACCAGCATCGAATAAAGCTTCCTGAGGCTGATGCCGCCATAAAGCACTGCGCCGACGATCATGGCGTAGAGCACGGCAATAGTGGATACTTCGGTTGCGGTGGCGACACCGCCCCCCACCAGGCTTCGGATGAGGAAGGGCAGAACGAGCGCCGGTGCGGCAATCAGGGCTGCCTTACCGACCTGTGGCCATGGCGTGCGCTTTGCGCCTTCCATGTTTTCATCCCGCGCCTTCCAGCGGGCCAGAACGGCCAGCACCAGAAGCAGTACCATTGCAATCATGAAACCGGAGGTGAAGAGGCCGGCAATAGACACACCTGCCGCCGAACCCAGAACGATCAGCACGATTGAGGGCGGAACCGTATCGGCCATGGCGGCGCCGGTGGCCAGAAGCGCGATCATTTCCTTGGGTTTATGGCCACGGCGCTTCATTTCCGGAAACAGCGCCGGTGCGACGGTTGCCATATCAGAAACCTTGGAGCCGGAAATGCCGGAGACAAGAAACAGAGAACCGAGCAGAACATAGGACATGCCAGCGCGAATGTGGCCAAACATCGAGGACAGAAGCTCGACAATCGCCTTACCCATGCCGGTTGCATCGAGCACGCAGCCCAGCAGCACGAAGACTGGCACTGACAACAGAATGATGCCGGACATGCCCTCATCCATGCGCCCGATCATCACAATGGTCGGAACCCAGGTGGTGAAGGTCAGATAGGCGAGGGTTCCAAGGCCGAAGCAGAAGGCAATCGGAACACCCAGCACCAGAAATACCGCAACGAACAGGCCGAGGAAGATCGCCAGATTAAAATTGCCGAGGGATTCCAGCATTGGTGATGCCAGATAGAGCAGGCCGGAGGCAACCGCCACCGTTACAAGGGCCGCAATGATATCGCGCAGATTTTCTCGTCGGAAGAGATTGTTGAGCACCAAAAGCAGCATAAGACAGGCGCCGACCGGCAACGCCGCAGCGCGAAACGACATCGGAATATTCAGCGCCGCTGACGTGACCACCCACTCCTCGATGGCGTATTCCATGGCGGGCTTGATGATTGCCGCAAGAAATGTCGCCACCAGCACCAGTGCCAGGGAATTGATATAGCCCAGAACACGTTGCGGGAACATGTTGAGAAACAGCGTGAGGCGCAGGTGTTCACTGCGATCGATGGCGATTGCCGCGCCCAGCATGGCAAACCACAGAAAGCACAAGGACGCCGTTTCATCGATCCAGACAATCGGCAGATGCAGGGCATAACGTGACGTCACGCCCAGCAGAAGCAGGCCGATCATCACCGCCAGCAGCACCGCCGCCACGGCCTCGATGGGGCGCATGAACCAGGAGCCTGTTACCTGTCCGGTGTGCAACAGTTCGCCATCGAGTACAAATACGTCGTCATTCGCGTTTGCGGTCATGGTCATCGGGGCCTCCTCTCCCACAGAACAACCTTCGCAATGAACATGTCTGCAAAACAGAACGTCCGTGCCACGACCGCGACATCAGGATAGCTGTTGTTGCCAGACAGGCCAGACCCCTCCAAAGGTCTGAATGTATCGGGATATTGCCTCCACAATATGGACCGTTACAAAATCATGTATTCGGGATACACAGGAAAATTCGTGAAATCAACAGTAAATAGACGGATTTATGCAGTTAATTTGTGCATTTATAAGGTCCATATAGTGGATCATACTTGATGAGAGCCCTCATTCCTCATGATCGCCTTGCAGCGCGGCACCTCGTTCAAAGGCCAGTCAATGCAAATCATGCCTACCGATTGGAGCAGGTCGCCGGACATCCGGGGACGCCTGCGTCGCGTTACAGAGAGCCGGAAAACATGTCTGCCTGTCCTTAAACTGGCGGGGGTTGGAAAAGCTGCGACGTGACGACCGCTGGGCGCAATGGGAAAAATGACGGTGGTGCGCCTGAGCGCTCCCTAAACGGCAATACAGGCGTCGATTATCTATCGAAACCTTCCCTTGCGGTGGTTTCTTGACTTAACGTTATGCGGCAAGAAAATATGTTCTTCGCAACGTCACCGCTTGGAATTCTTCCTGTCAAGCGCTGGGCGACGCGTCACCCAGCCTTTCCTTCGCGACCTCGGCGGATGCTGAGCGGATTGATCTGATGCGGCAGGTAAGCGGTTGCAGCATGCGAGGTCGCCTAGGCGTACTACGTTCAGACCAGAGCCAGAATCCGGGCCGGACCACCCGTTCCGCCTCGATGTGCAGGCGCGCCGACGACGATTGTCGCGCCCTTTACCGGCAAAGTCTCAAGGTTGTTGAGGCCTTCGATGCCGTAGCGCCCTGCCGGGAGCCAGGAATTGTGAACTGCGAAATCGGCAGAGTTGCCAGGATCAAGCGAAAGCGTGTCGACACCTATTGCGACCGTATCATGCTTGAGCAGAAGGTCGGTTGCCGACTTGCCGAAACCGGGGAAGGCAAATTTTCCGGCGTCGTCATTGCGGAAGGAGGGGCTCTTTACTCTCGTTGCCCAACCGGAGCGCAGAGCGACGATCGAACCTGCGGGGATGTCGCCATTTGCGGATATCCAGCGCTCGATGTCTTCGGCCTCGATCGTGGAATTGGCATCCTCTTTTGCGCGGTCTGTGATGTCTATGATGACCAACGGCGCGACAAGTTTTTGCGGTTCCAACTGATCGACACTCGCCCCGTCGGCGCTGAAGTGGAAAGGTGCGTCAATATGCGTTCCTGTATGTTCGTAGATCGTGAGTTTATGGAGCTGATAACCGTCCTTGGCGATCTGAGCTGCCCACTCGTATTCTATGCCCGGCTTGCCATCGAATGTAGGGAACGTGGAGTCATATGTATGTGTGAGATCGATGACCTGTCTGGGTGTTTGCGCAAGCACCGGGGCCGCGAGGCTGCCAGCCGTCATCGCCGTTACACCGGCCACGGCGCCCTTGAACAACAAGCGTCGCGACAGCATGTTCTTTTTCACGTTCTCGATCACGCAATGGTTGCACATACCTTGGTCCCTCCAGTGAAAATCCCTGATCACAAACGTAGCGCAACGATGGAGTGAAGCAAGACATAACCTTCCACGATTTTTGACCCGTGTTCAGATGGCGGTTTCGGCAGCCCGCCCTCCATAGGCAGTACTCGCTTGCCCACAGGCAGGCCGGTCTCCAATATCGTGAAAGGGTGGTGGACAGATTGTCCGCTTGCCGCAGGGCGTTGCGCAACGCGGCTGCGTTGCCAAGAGGGATGGCAGTAAGAAGTGTTGGCGAAAACGGCTGCGGCGGGCGCCGAGCCGTTCCCTTGTGGTCACATCGATGAAACTGCGCCCAGAAGTCCTGCAAGCGGCGAGGGCTCGTCGGATGTAGCATCATATACGCACGGCGCTGCGAATATCGCCGCAAACACGATGGCGACGACAAACGCACGGGCGGAAACAATCGGCTTAAGCGAGCTTGAGCGTAACATCGACGTTCCCCCTGGTTGCCTTAGAATAGGGGCAGATCTGGTGGGCATCTTCTATTATCGTCTGCGCGATGGGACGATCGATACCGGGCAGGCTGACCGACAGGCGAGCCTGCAGGAAGAACTCGCCGCCCGTCGTGCCGAGGTCGACTTCCGCATCGACGGCGGTGTCGGCGGGAAGCCGGAGCTGGCGTTTCGCCGCCGCCTTTGTCATGGCGCCGATGAAACATGCCGACCAGCCTGCCGCAAAAAGCTGCTCGGGATTCGTGCCCGGCTTTCCGCTGCCCGGAGGGGAAAGCTTGATGCCAAGCGCGCCATCATCGCTTTGCGCCGATCCGTCGCGCCCACCGGTCGTGTGGGTCTTGCCGGTATAAAGAACAGTCTCGATCTTGGTCATGGGAGGCTCCATTCATTTGCCGCTGCTGCGGCGTTTCGTGATAGGAGCTTTGTGATGGATCAGCGTATCCGGCATGTTTCCGGAAACTGCGAAACTGTATCGAAAAGTATCGGCGCTTTGTCACCGGTTATCGTCGACCCGCATCCCTGTCAGGGAAAGGCCACCTCGGCCGCAAGCCCGCCGCCCTGCCTGTTATAGAGGCGAACCGAGCCGCCGATTGTTCCGGCGAGCTGCTGCGCGATCGCAAGTCCGAGTCCTGTTCCGCCGGTGTCGCGGTTTCTCGATGTTTCAATCCGGAAAAAGGGCTGCATGGCATTTTGCAGCATCTCGTCGGGGATGCCCGGCCCACGATCGAGCACCGTGATGACCACGGTACCTTCAGTGCGTCGGTCGACCTTGATTTCTGCACTGCCCCCGAATTTGAGTGCGTTATCTATGAAGTTCGTCAGGATTCTTCGCAGGGCATGTGGCTTTGTCGATACTGTGCCGCGCACCATACCGTCAACTGTGACTGCTTTTCCGGTATCCTGATAGTCGTAGGCTATGCTGTCGATGAAAGAGGCCAGATCGATACGTGAGGATTTCTCGCCATTGCCATGAGCGCTGCGTGCATAAGCGATACCATCCTGTACTAGACGTTCGATTTCACGCAGGTCACTGACCAGCTTTTCCTTTTCCGGCGTATCGTCTGCCATGTCGGCCCGCAACCGCATCCGGGTGATGGGCGTCTGCAGGTCGTGCGAAATCGCCGCGAGAATCTGGACCCGCTCCTCGAGATATTGGGCGACGCGATCGCGCATCGCGTTGAAGGCGCGGGCGGCGTGGACAACTTCGCTTGGGCCGCTCTCGCTCATCGGCAACCCCTTTTCCCCCGGATCCAATGCTTCGGCTGCCGCAGCCAGCGCGCTGAGCGGTCTGGTCGTCTGTCGCACTGCAAACCAGGTGCACAGAACAAGAAGCGCCATCTGCGCTGCGAAGACATAAGGCAGCCACTCCGCCAGCGGCATCACGCCGCGCGGTGTCACGTCGATTGTGAGGGGCGAGCCGTCCGATAGCGTCAGATGCGCCTGAAGCCGCTTGCCGTCGCCGGGAATGGACTCGACCTTGACGGGGAAACGGTGTCCTGCGGCCTCCTCGATCCTCTGCGCAATTTCAGCGCCGCGGCCGGACATGTCGGAAACACCTGGAACACCCGGGCCGAGGACGAGTTGATAATTGCTGCGGCTTAGGCGATGGACCCATTGCGCCCGCTCTTCCGCAGGCAGGCGGTCGATTATGGCGATCGATACAGCCAGATCCTGCTCAAGAGTGCCGAGCATTACCGCCTTTGCCGACATATATCGTTCGGCAAAGAGGATGCTGAACGACAGACCGTAGGCAATGGCGAGGCCCGCAAACAGGATGATGAAAAGTCTGGACCGCAACGAGCGAGGCCACCAGCCTGCGAGCAGGCGTGGGCCGTTCATATCCTCGGCTCCGAAATCTCCACGGGCACCGCAAAGACATAGCCTTCCGCCCGCACCGTCTTGATGTAGACGGGTTCGCGCGCGTCATCCCCCAGCCTTTGGCGCACGCGGCTCACGAGAAGATCGATCGACCGGTCGAAAAGTTCGGCATCGCGGCCCTGAGTGAGATTTAACAGCTGGTCCCGGTTGAGGACGCGCTGGGGATGATCGATGAAGACCCTTAGGAGCCGGTATTCGGCGCCGCTCAAGGCCACGGTCGTGCCCTCCCTGTCGAGCAGGTGACGGCCCACCGTGTCGAGGCGCCACTCACCAAAGGTCAGGAGCTGCCCGGCCTCGCTGATCTGCAGATTGGGAGGCAGCATCCGCGTGCGGCGCAGGATGGCTTTGATCCGCGCAAGAAGTTCGCGGGCAGCGAAGGGCTTCGACAGATAGTCGTCGGCGCCCATTTCGAGCCCGATAATGCGATCCATCTCGTCATCGCGGGCCGTCAGCATCAGCACCGGCGTGGCTTTGTGTTTCCCCGCCCGCAGCTCTCGGCATAAAACTAGCCCGTCATCGCCAGGCATCATCACGTCGAGCACGATGAGATCGACGGTATTGCCGTCGAGAAAACTTCTCATCTGCCGTCCATCGGCCGCCACGCTCGTACGCAGGCCGTTCTTCTTCAGGTAGCTGGAGACCAGCTCCCGGATTTCCCTGTCGTCGTCCACGACGAGAATATGGTCAATATGGTCCATTGGATGCCTTCGTCGTCCGGACGGTTCGAGTGGCCCGCTACCGCGCGCCCCGCTGTCACATGCAGTAAGACAACGGTTCACGGGCTTCGGCAAGTTTAAAGCTTTGCGACGTCCAGAACAGCCCTGGCAAAAGCTTCTGGCGCCTCCTGCGGAAGGTTGTGGCCTATGCCGCCGCTGATGTTGCGGTGCTGGTATTTGCCGGAAAACTTCGATGCATAGGCGGAAGGGTCTGGATGCGGAGCACCGTTGGCGTCGCCTTCCAAGGTTATCGTCGGCACGGTGATGACGGGAAGTTTCGCAAGCTTACGCTCGTAATCATCGTACTTGGCTTCCCCGTCTGCCAGTGCAAGCCGCCAGCGGTAGTTATGGATGGTGATGGCCACATGGTCGGGATTGTCGAATGCGGGGGCCGAACGATTGAAGGTCTCGTCACTGAATTTCCAGGTCGGAGATGCCGTCTGCCAGATCAGGCGCACGAAGTCGCGGGTGTTCGCTGCGTAACCCGCACGGCCGCGTTCCGTCGCGAAATAGAACTGATACCACCACGAAAGTTCCGCCTTGGGCGGAAGTGGCTTTCTATTGATTTCCTGACTGCCGATGAGATAGCCGCTGACCGACACGAGCCCGGTGCAACGCTCGGGCCAGAGTGCGGCCATGATGTCGGCGGTGCGAGCGCCCCAGTCATAACCGGCCACGACGGCCTGTTTGACGCCGAGTGCGTCGAGAAAGGCGATCATGTCGACCGCAAGCGCCGCCTGCTGTCCGTTGCGTGCCGTGTCGTCCGAGAGAAAACGGGTCGTGCCATATCCGCGCAGATAGGGGATGAGTACCCGATATCCAGCCGATGCAAGAATGGGCGCGACATCAACATAGCTGTAGATGTCATAAGGCCATCCGTGCAACAGCAGCACGACCGGGCCGTCTGCGGGGCCGGCTTCTGCGTAACCGACGCTGAGTACACCTGCTTCGACCTGCTTCAGGGCGCTAAAGGAGGTGGCTCCGTCGCGTCCGGTTGACGGCTGAGGCGAAGGCGCTTCGCCCTTGGCATGAGCAAGGCCTGCGGCCCCGATTTCGACGGCGGCAACCGTCATTGCGGCAATGCCAAAGAAGCGGCGGCGTTGGAAATTGATCTCGGAAGTCATTTGCTGTCTCTCCTGTCCGTGTTGGATGCCGGACAGGTAACAGGGTGCGTGTATCCTCGATGTGTCCCAAGGGAAGCGACTGTGAATGGTTTTGTAGCAGGGCGCATTCCGGATACAGACTGATACATTTGGCTCGCCCTTCCAACGCAAACAGCCGCCCCGGTGTCTGGGGCGGCTGCATTTGATCTTACGGAGGTGCGCTTACTTTGAGGATTGCCGGGCGGCCTGTTCGATGACGTCTGCAACCTTATCGGGCTGGGAGGCGAAGACCGCATGGCTTGCCGCAATCTCGGTCACCGTGCTGCCAGCGCGCTTGGCCATGTCACGCTCGAGCTCGGGGTTGATCGACCGGTCCTGCGTCGCGACGATCGACCAGCTTTTCTTTGTTTTCCAGGCGGGTTCGTCGGCCTTGGCGGCAAAGGCGGCCTTGGCGGCGAAGACCTGACTTCTTGCCATGAAGGCCGCGTCCTCACGCGGCAGATCGCCGGCGAAATCTTGTCCAAAGACGGCCGGATCGAGATAAAGGAACGCGCCATCCTTCGTCGGCTTGATGCCGTTGCCGGCCGGCGGTTTGGAGCCGGCGATGTCGAGAAGGCTCTCTCCCTTCTCCGGCTGGAAGGCGGCGACATAGACCAGCCCGGCCACATCCGGCCGGTTACCGGCTTCCGAGATCACCATGCCGCCGTAGCTGTGCCCGACGAGCAGGCTCGGGCCCTGCTGGAGATCGAGGACACGGTTGGTGGCCGCTACATCATCGGCAAGCGAGGTGATTGGCTCCTGCACGATCGTGACGTTGAAACCGCGGCTTTGAAGGATCTCTGTCGCCCGGCGCCAGGCCGAACCATCGGCCAGCGCGCCATGGACTATGACGATATTCTTCACCTCCGCCGCATGTGCGGCAAAAGCGATCAGTGCGGTTGCGATGGCAATCGCGAATTTTGGCATGAGACGAAGGTGCATCATGTTTTTCCTTTGGTTTGATGGGAAAGGGAAGGAAAATGCAGGTTCAGCCGAACGTGAAGGCATAGGCCTGCACGCCGGGGTCGAGGAAGCGGATGGCAAAGGTTCTCGCTTCGACGGTGCCGGACTGGCGGACGAGCTGGTAAAGACGGGTTGAGGTAACAACGCCGTTGCCTTCGGCGTCCGTGTCGGCGCCGTGATCTGCGCCCGGCGGATGCCCGTCGATGGTGACCTGGAAACGAACCGGTTTTCCGGCGCTTGCCGGCCCCAGGACCAGATGCAGGTCACGGGCGCTGAAGCGGTAGGTTATGCCGCCATCAGTCACATCAAGTGTGGCCGCCTCCGCGCCAACCGTCCAGGTACCGGAAAGTCCCCATTCGTTGAGAGAAGGCGTTGTGACGGAATAGTCGCGCGGCGTGTCCGCGCGCACCGCCTCGTTCGATGCAAAATTCTCAGCCTGTCGGTAGCCGATATAGGTTTCGCCGGAGCGCATGTGCCCGATATCCGCACCGGCTTCAGCCCCTGTCGCCTCCGGGCTCACCGGTGCACTGGAGGAAGCGCTACTACCGGCTTCACGCAGCAGGTCCTGGATCGCCTCTTCCGTCTGCCGGTAGTTGCCCTCGCCGAAATGGTGGTAGCGGATCTGGCCCTTGGCATCGATCAGGTAATGCGCCGGCCAATAGCTGTTATCAAAGGCGCGCCAGATCTTGTAATCATTGTCGATTGCGACCGGGTAATCGATCTTGAAGCCGGCGACGGCCTGCCTGACATTGTCGATCTTCTTTTCAAAGGCGAATTCAGGGGCGTGGACACCGATGACGACGAGGCCCTGATCCCGGTATTTGTTTGCCCAGGCCCGCACATAGGGAATGGTGCGGATGCAGTTGATGCAGGAATAGGTCCAGAAGTCGACGAGGACGACCTTGCCACGCAATTGTTCGCGCGTGAGCGGTGGGGAATTGAGCCACTCGACAGCGCCGTCGAGGGATGGAGCCTTGCCCTCAACCGGCAGCTCTGACCGGGCCGCAGCAGCGCTGGCGCTGGCGCTTGCCGCGGTCGCCGCTTCAGGCGCTTTGGCGGTGTGGAGCCGATCGAGCACCTGCTGTTCGAAGGATGCCGTGCCCGCATAGGAAATCTGCGACAGGACACCCGTATCCAGCCCGAGGGCGATGACCGTGACGCCGGCAAGCACCGCCGCGCCAAGCGCCTGGCGAATCCGCTCGCTGAAACCCAGAGACCGCTTCATAACCGCAAATACCCGGCCGCCGACGAGGATGGCAACGGCAAGGGATGTCGCTGCCCCGGCGGCATAGGCGGCAAGCAGCAGGCTCGTTTCCAGATTGGCCCCCTTCAGGGCCGCCCCCGTCAGGACGAGCCCGAGGATTGGTCCCGCGCAGGGTGCCCATAAAAGCCCGGTGGCGATGCCGAGTATCAGCGAGCCCGCAATCGTCGGTACTGACCCGGGCTTGCCAGCGGCATTGGCGAGCCGGTTACCGAGTTCAACGACCGGGCGGGTGATGATGCTGGCCGCCCGGGGCGAAATCAGGCCGACACCGAAGACCGCAAGCAGCGCAAGAGCCGCGAGCCGGCCATATTCATTGGCGCTGATTGCCCAGCTGCCGCCCACCGCCGCCAGCGTCGCGACGGCGCAAAAGGTCGCAGCCATTCCCGTAAGCAGCGGCAGCGTGCTGCGCAGGAACGGTTGCCCCGCCCGCGCAAAAACGAAGGGAAGGATGGGCAGGATACAGGGGCTGAGAATTGTCAGCGCCCCTCCGAGATAGGCAATGACCAGAAACGTCATCATCGTGTCCTTTCAGGCAGGAGTTCGGGGCTCCGGGCGGCGAAGGCGACCCGGCGATGGCGCCAATCTCCCGGCCCCACGTATCCCTGATGTGTCGGGGCTTCGGTGAATTTGTAATCGAGTGTAGAGGCCGCCGTTCGGCGAACAGTCGTGAAAGCGAAATCGCCCGAGCCCCGGCATCGGTTACGGTGCATATCGCGTGAAGACGAAATCATGGTCCTTGACGTTGCCCTCGTGGCAGGAGAGGCACGTCTCATGCTGGGCGGCATCCACCGGCTTGCCGTTGACAAACCGCCCGAAGCCCCAGCCGTGGCTGGCGGCATATTTCCTGGAGTCTTTCACCATCACCTGCACGGTGGCCGCCGCGCCCGGAACCGTGGCCGGCGGAAACTCCGTGGATTGCTGCCGTTTATAAGCGAGCTTCACCAGTATCGAGCCGTCGGGGAAGGGCAGGGTTTCGTTCTTATAGGCGTCGACGGCGACATTGTTTGCCAGAACAGCACGAAGCTCGTCCAGCGGCGGCGCTTCCTGCGCGGGCGCGATGAACTTCCAGTCACGATATCCTTCAGGAAGCGTGACACCATAGATGGGAGAGGCAAGTTCCGGCGGCGTGTCGAATGAGCTCGAATAAACGGTTCCAAAACCTGCTGCCGCACCCGATAGGGCGACGGCGAAGAAAATCTGCCTCTTCATGGGAAATCCTGCCTGATCCGAAATAGATCAGGCAATGATCTGCCCTGCAGGTATCCGGCATGTTTCCTGAAACCCGCATTTATGTATCAGATCGTAGCGCTGCGCAGTGCCCCCGGAGGCATGTCACGCTCAAAGACCGGCGAGCACGCTCACGTCATCGTCTTTTGGAGCTTCCATCGCGACCCTTATTGCTTTCTGGATCTCGTCCTCTATTGCCTTTCTTTCGTCGGGCGGCATGGCGGCAAGGTCGCCTTCGGACAATCCCCGCGCCTCCAGGTATTGGGCCCGGATTTTCTCGCCAAGGCTCATATTTGCCCAGCGGCTAAGCTCGGCCTCATCGGAGCCTGTGCCGCCGCCCTCAAGCGGGGTCTCTTCTATTCCGCCCTCTTGCCCCCGGAGCGACCAGAGTGCGTTGGCAAGATTGGAGGAGAGCGAAGGCGCGGCGCCCCCTCCGATCAACGATGCCGACCGTTCGGGTGTGGTATCGGGCACGGCCTGGGAAACGTCCTGTGGCCGTGGGCGTATGTAAAGCGAAGCGGTGGAGCCAATTCGATCGATTGCAGACATGGTATATCTCCTTCCGTCGCAATCTGGTTCGGGTGGCTTGTGTCTGGCTGGTCATGCTGCTTGCCTGCGTTCGGCGACCTCTCTTTGGCGACCACGAGCAGATTTCTTTCCTCACCTCGCCGGTGGAATTGCGCAAAATCATTCCGAAGCAACGAGAAGTCGTGAAACTTTTTGGAGCGCGGCGAGTTTGGTGAAGGAGCAATCAGCTCGCATGTCTCACTGCATATAATCGCCGCTACGCGGAGGATTGATCGTCCATTCGGAGGAGATCGCATGAATTCCATCATCTATCTAGTCGGCCTCGTCGTCGTCGTCCTGTTCATCCTCTCATTGTTGGGGCTACGCTGATGGTTGATCCAACGGGTATCGAAACGAATCCAAACCGCAGCTATGTGGATTGGCCAGCGATTTTCGCCGGTGCCGTCATTTCCTCGGGCGCCATGGCCATTCTCACCGCATTTGCGGGCGGCCTGGGCCTGAGTTCAATCTCGGCGGACAATGGTGGCGAGGTCAGCACAGTCTGGCTCATCATAACCGCGCTCTTCGTCATCATTTCCATGGTCGGCTCCTACATGCTGGGTGGCTATATTGCCGGCCGCATGCGTCGGCCTGCCGGCGCTGCCGACAGGAACGAACTCACGGTCCGCGATGGTGTGAATGGCCTGGTCGTATGGGGTCTCGGCACGTTCGTCTCGGCGTTTCTAGCGCTTGGCGTGCTGTCCGGTGGTGCCAAGGCTGTCGGCAGCGTGGCGCAGACCGCTGTCGAGGCAACGGGTTCGGCTGTCGGTGGCGCCGTTCAGGGTGCTGGCCAACTGGCGGGTGGCATCATTTCCGGCGCTGGCAGTGCAGCAGGTGGTCTGGCGCAAGGCGCCGGTCAGGCTGCAGCGCCCAGCATCGAGCAAATGCTTCCGCAGGGCCTGAAAGCCAATCCAATCGACTATTTCACGGATAGTCTTTTGAGAACCGATGCGCCCGCCGCCCCTCTGACGGGTGACCAGGGCGCCGGCGATTATCAGCGCCAGATCAGCGGCATCCTCGGCAACCTTCTTGCAACCGGTGAGATATCTGATGCCGATAAGACATGGCTCGCCAACCAGGTCGCTGCCCGCACAAACATCAGCCAGACGGATGCGCAAACGCGCGTAAACCAGACAGTTGAACGCGTGCAGGCCGTCCGGGCGGAAGCGCAGAAGAAGGTCGATGAAGCGCAGAAGCAGGTCGAAACCTTGAAGGCTGAGGCGCAGAAGGCGTTGGACGATGCCAAGGCCAAAGCTGCGGATGCTGCAGAAAAAGCGCGCGTTGCAGGCATTCTGACCGCGTTCCTGCTGGCCGCTTCCGCACTCGTTTCCGCTGCCGCCGCTTATATTGGCGCAGTACACGGTGGCCGACACAGAGACGAAGGCCGTATCTGGGGTGGTCTTTCCTACCGCAAGTAACCAGAGCGACGGCAAGAAAAATCGGCTTTTCACAAGTGTCCTGCCCGGACCAAATTCCGGGCAGGACTTTCGTTTTAGGCATCTGCCGTCACGGACAGGGTCAATCGCGACGCTGCAGCAAGGCAAGTGCGACCGTGGATGCCGCCAGGATCGCGGTCAGCGCCAGCGGCGCAGTGGCACCGTAGGAATCCACGATATAGCCGCCGACAACCGCCCCGATACTGATAGCCACCTGGAAAGAAACAACCATCAGGCTGCCTGCCGCCTCCAGCGCGTCGGGTGCGCCGCGGGAAAGGTTGGTCGGCAGCACCACGGGCGCCATGCCAAAGGCAAGGCCCCAGAGCGCGACGAGCGCGAATGCGGCACCGCTATGAACACCCCATAGGACGAGGGCGATTGTTGCAAACGCCATCAGGGCGGCGGTAACGATGAGCGCGAGGCGGATGCTGGTGTCCGCCATTCGGCCCCCCAGCACGTTGCCGATCACGGAAGCAACGCCAAAGCCGAGCAGGGCAAGAGCAATCGGCGTGGTCTCAAGCAGCGTCACCTGTTCGAGGAAGGGACGCACATAGACCGAACCGGCAAAATGCCCCGTCATCAGCAACAGGATGGCAAGCATCCCCAGCTGAACGCTGCGCCGCCGCGTCAGGCGGAAAACATCGGAAAGACTGTTGCTCGTACTTGCCGGCAGCGAGGGCAGGCTGAATATTTGTAGCAGCATGGCAATGACGGCAAGCCCCGCCGTCATCGACATGGCAATGCGCCATCCCACCCAGTCGCTGATCAACGCGCCCATGGAGGGAGCCGCGATGGTGGCGAGTGAAACGCCGAGTGTGACGATAGCCATGCCGCGCCCGGTCGAATTCGCGCCAACGAGCCGCGCCACGACAGCAACCGAAAGTGCCCAGAAACCGCTGAGCGCAATACCCAGTCCGGCCCGGCCGACCAGCAATAGCCAGAAATCGGCAGCAACTGATGCAAGAATGTTGGAGCCGATCGCCAGCGCGCTGAGACCAACAAGCACGGTCTTGCGGTTCAGTTTGCCGATGAGAACATTGCTCAGCAACGCGGTCACAGCACCCACAGAGGCCGTCGCCGTGACAACCTGTCCGGCCGTGCCCTCGGTAATACCGAGATCGCGCGCCATAGGCGTCAACAATCCCGCTGGCAGAAACTCGGCCGATACCAGCGCAAAGCTGGTGGCCGCCATCGAAAGAACCGCAAACCAGGTTGCGGCGGTCCATGCGGGTTCTTCTGCGGCCTCCAGGCCAATCGTTGACCCATCAAATTCTGACGTCGTGTCCGTCATGGTGTCTCTCCTTGAGTTGGGAGAGTTTTAACCAAATTTTTCCGGATGATATGTATCTAAAAATCCGAATTTCATACCTATTCCTCCGAATTTTGTGCGTTGCACAACGTTCGGATGTGCATGTGCGAGGTCGCCTGTCTCAGATAGTGAGGTTGCAGACTGAAGGTTTTTGGGAACCTGTTGTCGCCTATCGTTGCGAGTGGCTGCATTAGCTACGCGATTTGAAAAACGGATGCAGAAAACATCAGCTATTCACAACGGAGGAGCTCGCCCAGTCTTCAAAAAACGACAACTGCTGTTTGGGTAACCAACGAAAGGGTCTTCCTACGCTCCACTCCGCAGCCCTATCACGAAGGTTTGAAAGTAAGTGTTCAGAAAGGCGCTTAGTAGTGAAACTATGAGACTCATAAGACAAGATTTCAATGTTTGAGATGCTGTCAAACTGTTTTTTTACAAATTTTGACAACCTTGGGCCTGCTACAATTTCATCAGAGAGACATAGCGTCCGAAGCGCACGGACAAACGCGCCGGTATTATTGGGGTTTTCTTCAAGAACAAGCTCAAGGTATCTTGCCGCTAAATCCGAAAAATAGCTTTGTCCGTGATGGAGTGAACCTGCCCGCCAATCGTACAGAATAGCATCCCAGTTAAAAAACGTCGTTTCAAGTAGGGACAAATGACTCCGAGGTTCGACGGCCCCTACAGAGAACGCCCATGTTTGCGCAACTTCCCAGACGTCAAAACCCCAACGGCCTAACCAAAGCCGGTGGCCACCAAATTTGTTCTGCGACGCGCCGAACTGATTAAGCACATTCGTGAAGACGGCTTTGTCGTGAACTTGGACGACTATATCCAAATCGCTGCTGAAGTACGGAACACCGAAAAGGGAGATATCTCTTAATGCCCCACCAAACACGAAAACATCTGCACAAACAGATACTTCGTCAATAAAATAAGATGTCGCCCGCCGCTCGACCAGCGGCTCATCGAAGAAGCGCCTAATACGCTTCTTTGCTGCCAACTGGTCGAGTACGGGTTTCATTTCTTTTCCTAGCAACGGAGTTCTCTGAGCTCGCGTTCGAAGCTTAGCGCGAAGCTGTCGGTCATACCAGAGACCATATCGGCCAGCAATTGGCATTGGCGATATCCCAATGGTAGGTCCTCATTGGGGCTCTCGAATACTCGTCGGTAGTTTTCAGAAATGCGACCATACGCGTATTTCTCATATGGGGTACCAGGATGTCCCTTCGTTTGCTCCTGCGGATCCCCACGGCTAACGATCGCAGGCCACAACATGTCCATAATGGAATGGATAACTTTATGCCCTTCAAGCTCCAGCTCCAAGACAGTACGGTGCTTATAGGCATTTTCGAGCGCGAATCTTTTCAGCTTTTTGCAAAGCAAAGCTGAGGTCGAAACTGCGATAAGGTCTTCGGTCAACGAACCCGCTTCGATGTTTGTTTTCTGCTCTAGAAATGCTTGGATCACAGATGTAACCATCGCCCCAATAGCAAATACTCTAAACATCTGGGTAGACAGATCATTAACTTCTGCAGGCGAGAGATTTGCCTCCTTATGCTTGTGGTGCTGCGCTTTAGCTTTTGAGCAGACGTCCCTTATGACACTATCTGTTTCATCCTCGTTAAGGGAACCTGTCTCTAAATAGCTAATCAAGTCGCGATATGAGACTAAGCCCTTTTTGACTGCATCCTCAACATCTAAAACTGAGTAAGCGATGTCATCGCTCGCTTCCATCAGGAAGGTAAGAGGATGGCGAAGACCTTGTTTGAGCCCAGTTTCGTTCCAAATATCTTTCACTACATCTAGTTCAGAATGAAAGCATCCAAATTTCTTTGTAGCAATATTTGACTTATCACGTTTTTCGGAAGTCACAGGATACTTAATCAATGCCGTGAGGGCACCGCATGTTAAGTTAAGACCGAAATTGTCGTTCATAATTTGTAGCTTTGTCAGGACGCGGAGCGCCTGAGCATTGCCTTCGAATGCCGTAAAATCTAACTGCATTCGCTCTTTTTCCTCGGAAGAGATGGTTAGACTGGTATTTTTCAAATATGCGAAGGTTTGTTCTGAGTGTTTTTTAAACCAGTCTCCGATGGCGTATTCACCTTGGTGACCAAAGGGGGGGTTTCCAATATCATGAGCAAGGCCAACTGTTGCGAGGAGTGCAGGCAGGTCGCGGCGAAAAACATCGTTACTGAATGGTGATTTCTCTCTATATGAAAGAGCAACTCCTATGCTTCGAGCAATATTCGAAACTTCATGAGAATGTGTGAGACGAGTGCGGACGCTGTCATTTTTTTCGAGTGGAAAAACCTGTGTCTTGTCGGCCAAGCGCCTAACGGGAGTACTAAAGAGAACACGGTCGTAATCTCGCTCGATTTCAGTCCTGTCCCCTCCTGCGTTCAAAGGCTGTAGCCCGTCACCGTGCAGATCTTTACGGCGCGTGTTAGATAGTAGTTTTGCCCAGTCCATCAGTTTCCCCAAATAGTGTTAAGAGCTTCCGCAGAATCATAAGAAGTGAAAAACGCGCTGTGGTGTCAACCTTATTGTGTCAGTTCTCATAATCATTTGCGGTTTGCGCCGCTTTCCTCCGGTCACGGTTAAGACTTCTATGTCCGGCGACTTAATGAGAGTATTATTGATATCGTCAGAGTGAGCTGGTGTTTGATTATATATCTGATCAAAGAAGTCACCGACGGAGATATATTTTTCAGCTGTGCCGTCTGCGATATATCTTGGAACATCGGTCAATAATTCCTCTCTCGCTCCCTGACGTGAAGCTGCATCAAACAAATATAATGAAGTCTCTTCTAAAGAATTATACCTCAACATTTGCAATCCCGATCTGCCAACGTGGGCTTGGGAGTTTTTCTTTCGATGTAGGATGTCGTTGTAGACCTGTCTGGCCCTGTAAAAATTCGCAAAATGTACTAGCCAGTACTCCCAGCCCTCTGGGTTGTTGATAGAAAACGGGCTAACGAATTTGGCGAGCGTATGAAACTCTTCAAAAACCACCTTTTCGACCGCTGCCAACCACTCTTTTTTGCTTTTATGCAGCGCTATATCTGAAATTCTACCATTGAAAATTCGTGAGTGTTGCAGTTGAGTTGGACTAATAAATGCCAAGAAGGATCTTATTGAAAATGTGAGAAATACCTCGGAAGATCGGGTTAGCGATAATGCGGTCCTCAGGTGTTGTTCTGACACATCGGAATGACCATACTGGTCAAGGTTGAAGATCGTATTTCGAACTTTTGAAGCTAGTACTTGATGCGAGATTTCAGAGAAATTTTTTCCGAAATCACCCTCAAAGTATGCAATATTAAACGATGTCCGCTCAGTATTGTGCTTGAGTTCCTCAATGAAGGCATCTACTTTTCCTCGCAATGACTGAATTGCAGGAGTAGACAGATCGTTAAAATACATAAAAAATTCGAAAGTAATTGGCTTAAATCCGTCGACTCTTCTTTTGAAGTTAATTTCAGCGCTGACGGTTTTCAATGCGTGGAGAACAGTAAGAGGGGAACCCTGTGTCCCGCATCGATATTCGCCTGCTCCACAGAACCCATCAACGAACGAGAGTCTAAATCTCTCTTGTTGAGGAAGGCTGCATCGGACACGCACGTATTCACGAAGGTATTCGTCTATTATCTGAAGCTTAATCTTGGAATGTGGCCCAATTTCCGCGCCATTTTCCCAATCGTATTCTCTTTTCACCATGAGCGAGAGCCTCCTAGTTGCCTAGGGGCTATTTGGCATTTCTTCCCATAGCTTTCCCTTAAATAACCTACCGTTTTCCTTTTTCGATCTTTTCTTGTTGTCCTTTCCCCAAGCTCCCCACTGTTTAAAAAAGAATGCTGTGCCATACTGTTTACACAATGCATGGATTTCATCGATCCACTCCTCCTGAATAGGGCGCGCTTGCGGCCCACTTTCACCACCAACAATAGCCCAATGGATACCGGTTAAATCGACCGGTCCAACTGGCGCAATAAGCGGCTCGAATGAGATAAACCTGACAGCGGCGGGTGCTCGTGATAGAGCATAGATTCTCTCACTGGTCTCCGAATTTTCAACGCTGGTCCCAAGCCAGACATTCGGTAGGATACCGTCTATACGGTTGCGGAGGAACTCCAACATTCGCTCCGGCCTTTTGGTCAGTACTTGATATTGATGATGCGGAGTCATCTCCATGGTGCCCCAAATTTTCTCAACAAAATCATAGGGCACACTCTCATGAAATAGATCGCTCATGGAGTTTACAAAAATTTTTTTCGGCTTCTTCCATTTTAGCGGTGCTTTAAGTAGTTTCTCGTCTAGGTTTACCAAGCCTGTCCAAACAGTTCGCTTGCCAGATCGGCGAGCGAGACCCTGATATTTTTTTACGCCCATTGCTTCTAGACGAAGTGCCATGTGCATTGCGTAACAATTGGTGCACCCTGTTGAAACAGCTGTGCAACCAGCAACTGGATTCCAAGTTGTGTCAGTCCATTCAATTTCCGACAAACTAGCCTCCGCTTTCCTCAGCATACTCGGTTCCAAGCAAGGTATCGAGTTATAGAATATTTTAACTTCACTGTTTTGTTTCAATAAACAAAATCTCGTAACATTTCGTTAGAAACTTGACTGCCGCAGAGGCGCTTAAATCGCCACTGTGTGAGGCGTGGAAAGGTGGGCTCGGAATGTGCTTTCATGAGGGGTTGGTCAAGAGTTTTTTGCCAACCACTTCGCGACTTGGTTTGAATTCCTAAGAGAGTGATAACGTGCCAGAGCTGATACGCTTTGTCCGGTCATTTGTTTTTTATTTCCACCGTTCATCCCCACCCTATTTGCCTGCTCTATACTGCGCCTGTTCCGTGATGAACCGGGAAACATTCCGGTTTGAAGCGGAGCCAGCGCCGGCTGTGAGAGAAAGACGTCACTCTCATATTTCGGGGTCTGACAGGTAAAGTCCTCTGGCAATGACCGGAGGAGAGATGGAATCGGGTTTGTGGTGGACCTCTCTGTTTCTCTGAAACGCATTGGCTGAAGGACATGCTCTGACAGACATAAATCGCTGAAGCGGGGCGCTGATAAGTGTCTTTATTTTCCACAGGCGGCAATTTTCAGTGCCCCGTTGCAATGCCCATCGAGCTGAAAGGCTGATGGAAAAAAGAGATGAAGCTCACAACACGGTCGCAACTGCGTCGCGTGATAGGAAAGGTGTATTCAATGGGTCTCTATGAGATGTACGTCCTTGCTTCTCGTGCAGATACCGCCCTGGCGAGGAGGAGGTGGGCACGATCTCTTTATGCCAGGGCAAAGATTCGAAATCGGCAGCTCAAGAAGCAATATTTATGCAACCAGAAGGAGAATCCCGATTTATCGACAGACATGAAGAGGGCAGGCCAGCTGCGATCTGGGCGGCTTCCGTAAACATATATTTATATAATAACCAATGTGAAAACATATAAAATATATGTTGCGATAAATTATATATGCGCGACTGAAAGCGGATGAGAATCCGGGAGCAAAATTGGCTTTTACG
>Ga0157371_10000269_pt1 | contig 70787 bp, 64 predicted proteins | sample C45metaG_FD_113462 | JGI IMG/M metagenome (GOLD analysis project Ga0157371, IMG submission 113462) | Corn rhizosphere microbial communities from Kellogg Biological Station, Michigan, USA - C4-5 metaG | ecosystem: Host-associated > Plants > Roots > Rhizosphere > Soil | place: USA: Michigan...
CAACGAGATCGTGCTGTTCGATGAAGCGCTGGGCCGTGTACTGGCCGAACAGATTAAAGCCGACCGCGATTTGCCGCCGTTTAATCGTGTGACGATGGATGGCATCGCGGTGAAGTATGCAGCCATCGCCAATGGCACAAAAAACTTTAAAATAAAAGCCATACAAGCTGCCGGGGATTCACCTGTGCATGTTGAGGCTGATACTGAATGTGTTGAGATCATGACCGGTGCTGCGCTGTCTGATTCGGTTGATACAGTGATTCGCTATGAGGATGTTGAGATTAAAGACGGTGAAGCTACCTTATTACGCGATGATATCACCAGGGGTCAGAATCTGCATTTAAAAGGGACAGATAAACAAAAAGGTGAGGTGATCTTAAATCCCGGTCAGTTGATTATACCGGCGGTTATCAGTCTGGTGGCTTCGGTGGGAGAAACAGAACTACGGGTAAAACGAATTCCGAGAGTTGTTGTTCTATCATCGGGCGATGAATTGGTAGAGGTTTCAGAAATGCCGTCGCCATACCAGATCAGAAGGTCAAACAGTTATATGTTACAGGCTATGCTGGCGCAGCACGGTATTAAAGGTGCTATCAGGCATATTCCGGATGATGAGGCCATTATCAAACAACAAATAGCACTTTGCCTGCAGCATTATGACGTGATTTTGCTGAGTGGCGGTATATCGATGGGGAAATTTGACTATATCCCAGGGGCGTTAAAAGATCTTGAGGTAGAGCAGGTGTTCCATAAAGTACAGCAGCGCCCGGGCAAACCGTTTTGGTTTGGCAGGCATGAAAATGGAGTGGTGGTGTTTGCTTTTCCGGGTAATCCGGCAGCTTCGTTTATGTGTATGCAGCGTTACTTTGTGCCCTGGTTAAATGCTTCATTAGGGTTGCAGCCTAAAGAACCCGTTTATGCGGTTCTGGCTGATGATTTTAAATTTCAACCTGCACTTGAATACTATTTGCAGGTGAAATTACATTATAGTAAAGAAGGACAATTAATAGCCACACCTTTAGCCGGTAATGGTTCAGGCGATTTTGCTAACTTAGCAGAAACAGAGGCTTTTATGGAATTACCATTGGATAAAACAGAATTTAAGAAAGGCGAGGTCTACAAGATCTGGTCTTTTAACGCATAAACATCGTACTGTGGAAGCAAATAATACCTCAAAAGAAATAACGGAAACGTTTTCGCACCTCGATAAAAGGGACAAGGCTACAATGGTTGATGTTTCTGAAAAGACAATTAGAAAGCGTACCGCTGTGGCAAGAAGCATCGTTCATTTGCCGGAGGAAGTGATGGCGCAGTTAACTGATGGCGATTTGCAGACCAAAAAAGGTTCGGTGTTTCAAATTGCCGTTATAGCCGGCATCATGGCGGCTAAAAAAACCGGCGAACTGATCCCACTCTGCCATCCGCTCGGTTTGGACAATTGCCATATCGATATCAGCGTTAATGAAATGAATGAAGTTGTGATAGATTGTACCGCGACCATCACTGCTAAAACTGGTGTGGAAATGGAAGCTCTGGTAGGGGCAAGTATCGCCGCACTGACTATTTACGACATGTGCAAGGCCCTGAGCCATGATATTGTGATAAAAGAAACCAAGCTTATGGAGAAAACCGGAGGTAAACGTGATTTCAAAAGAGCATAAAAAACATACCAGGCTGGCACGTCCGGCCATCGGCAATTTTAGCCGTAACGAGTGGGCTATTCTTGGCGCGCCATGTATAAATATCAAATTATTGGCTGCGGATATCATTGCCGCGTTAGCGCCTCAATACAAATGCGCTTATGCCGATAGCACCCATAATGATGAAGAGACGCTGCCTCCCGGTCGCCTTGCCAACGGTGCGGTGTTGGAGTATACTGATCAGATCAATAATCACCAGTTTAATTTTGGTTTAGGACTGAAGCCCATGGCTTTCAGACAGCAATTTGCCGATGCCGACCTGGTGCTGGTAAACGGCAATCACCAGCCGGCTAAATCGCAGGTGGTGATTATTTATGAAAACAGGGCGGCGTCATTGCAAAAGCGCGTCTCACAGCTCACCAACGTCGAAATGATCTTATTGGCGGATAGTACGACTGAAATATTCGATTTTATAAAAGAAGCAGTGCCCAATTGGGAGCAGTTGCCCGTTTATCAACTGGATCAAACCGGCAAAATTATCGAATTTTTCAAAGCTAAAATGCAACAGGCGGCACCAGTATTAAACGGTTTAGTACTGGCCGGAGGGCAGAGCTTGCGCATGGGTACCGACAAGGGTAAACTGAACTGGCACGGCAAAGAGCAGCGTTATCATATTGCCGACTTGCTTAAACAGCACTGTGAAGAAGTTTTCATATCCTGCCGCGCTGACCAGCGCCAGGAAATATCACCGGAGTACAATCCATTGCCTGATACCTTTCTTGATCTTGGGCCTTTTGGTGCCATCTTATCGGCCTTCCGCGAAAAGCCGGACAGTGCCTGGATGGTTGTAGCCTGCGATATGCCCCTATTGAATGCGGAGACCTTTGAACATTTGATCGAAAATCGAAACATAACATCAATCGGTACCGCTTATGAAAGTGTTACCGATGGCTTTCCTGAGCCATTGATCACCATTTGGGAGCCCAAAAGCTACCCGGTATTGCTTGCGTTTTTAGCGCAGGGGCACTCTTGCCCGCGCAAGGTATTGATTAATAGTGATACCCATTTGCTGCAACCTTTAGATGCAGAGGTCCTTACCAACGTAAATACTGCCGAGGATTTTGAAAAGATTAAACATCAGTTAACCGCTAAAACTGCAAATACACAAGTATGAATGCCGATTGGTTAAGATATAGCTGTCAGGTGGCTTTGCCAGGTTTCGGCAAAGAAGCGCAACAGCGTTTGCTGCAGGCAAAAGTCTTAATCATAGGAGCGGGGGGATTGGGATGTCCGGCCGGGCAATATCTTGCTGCCGCTGGTATCGGCACTTTGGGTATTGCCGATTTTGATGTGGTAACGATCAGTAACCTGCACCGGCAAATATTATTTGGGCCTGATGATGTAGGCAAGAAAAAGGCAAAAGTAACTTGCGAAAAGTTACAGGTTCAAAATCCTTCCATAAAATTAGTGCTGCATGATGTTCAGGTAAGTTCAGCTAATGTTATTGAGCTTATTCAGCCTTATGATATCATTGTCGATTGTACCGACAATTTCGACACCCGTTATTTAATTAATGACGCTTGCGTGGTTGCCGGGAAACCGCTGGTTTATGGAGCAATCTATCAATTTGAAGGGCAGGCTGCGGTTTGGAATATGGTTAATGCCGATGGGAGCCTATCGCCTAATTATCGTGATCTTTTCCCACAGGTAGATGCGACACAGATACCCAATTGCGCCGAAGGCGGCGTAATACCTACCCTCGCTGGCATCATCGGTTGTATCCAGGCTAATGAGGTGATTAAATACATTACACAAACCGGCGACCTGCTTGCCGGCAAAGTCATGATATTTGATGCGCTGTCTATGCAGAGCCGGGTGATAAAGATCGGCAAGACTACAAATACGCATATTCAATCTTTATCGCAATCGGTAGAAACGCCGACACTAACTGTTGCCGAGGTAAAACAAGGATTATCAGATCATACTTTAGAACTGGTTGATATCCGCACCGATCAGGAGCGCGATGAAATCGATATCGGCGGTGTGCATTTTGAAGCCGATGAGCTGGATGAAAATATGGATTACCTGACCGACATGCGAACCAAAGTACTGTATTGCTCGTCCGGAAAACGTAGCGCCGAGGTCGTGAAATACATCAAACAAAAATCGCCGGATGCCAAAGTTTATTCCTTAGCCGGCGGATTGAAGGCCTGGTTTGAATACGTAGAATCCTGATTAGGGGTGTGCGGCTACCCAAACCTCGCCATCCTCAAATATTTCTTTTTTCCAGATAGGCACAGTTTGTTTTAGTGTGTCGATGATATAACGGCAAGCCTCAAATGCAGCGTCGCGATGTGCGGCGGCTACTGCGATGATTACCGGGATCTCGCCAATCTGTAAAACGCCTACGCGGTGGTGAATGGCCACTTTTTGCACCGGCCATTTTTCAAAAGTTTGCTGCGCGATCTTTTTGAATTCGCTCAAAGCCATTTTTTCGTATGCTTCAAACTCTAACCTTAGCACAGGTTTTCCTTGAGTTGCATTGCGTACGGTGCCAATAAAAACATCTATCCCGCCACATTCCGGCGACATTACCCAATCGATACATTGCTGTACATCAAGGGTCACTGCTGATATTTGAATATCCGTATTCATATTAACCGCCGCTTACCGGGGGAATAATGGCAATTTCATCGCGTTCATGTACGGTGTCGCCGTCCAATGCGTATTCGTTGTTTACGGCTATCATGTAAGTCGCTAGTTTCTGCAATTTGGGATATCGGTGTTCCAGCAGATATTTCAAGTTAGATATAGTAGCATCATTTGTCAGCTCGACGCTGATAGCCGAGCCCCCAAAAATATCCTTGGCAATGCCGAACGCCAGTATGTTAACTTTCATAAAATGTAGTAATACAAATATGCGTGAAAGATTGCGGTAATGGGAAAGATTGATGTAAAATAAAAGTAGTCTAAAAATTTTGTCACTGATTATCAGATAAATAGTTGGTAAATAAATAAAGTATACTAAATATATAGATTTTGTAGTATATATTTGAATCATGATTGAAAAAACAACTATGGAAAACATCAAAACAACGCCCCGTGTGCAAATCCTATCGGGGAGACAGACCAAAGGGTTCCGAATGTGTTGTTGCTGATCATTGGCCGAATCCTGCATCTATCAAAACATCAATTTAATAAATTTCAATTCAGCACACATGTTATCAACTATAAATAAATATCCGTTTTTTGATCTGTCAGAGTTAAATATCGAAAACGAATTCAATCCTAAAATATATCAAAAGCTAAAACCCGTTAAAACAGGCAACCTGGTACCTGATATCAGTTTGGTGGCCGACTATAAACGCTGGAAAAATTTTTGCAATGGTACGCCAACCCAGGGCCAGTTTCCATGGAAGCAGCTATATGGCAAGCCGCTTACTATTGCGTTTTTCTCTATTCATTGGGGTTATAGGGGCATAGAACAACTAAAACGCCTTAATGACATCCAAAATGAGATCAAAGCCAATGGCGGCAATCTGCTGGTATTCACTAACGACGTTAATAATGAGCAACTGGCGCGCATTACCTGGGAGCACAGCTTAACGCTTAATTTTTATCATGACATTGATAATAAAATAGCCGGCCGGTTCAGGATCTATTCAGAAAAAGATCCAACCTGGAATACTTACTCGGGCGTTAATGTGAATATTCCGCTGCTGGCCGTATATGTAATTGACACCGACAGGCACATTGCCTACCACTACATAGACCGCGATCTGGAGCAAAATTTCAGAACCGATGATTTGATCACAGCGGTTTATGAATCGGCGCTTATTGAGGTACAGAAAAGATCCGCCTAAAAACAAAAGAGACTATTTGGTTTGGTTTACAGTTGAAAAGAAAGCCGCTCTATCGCGAGGATGAGCGGCTCTTTTCGTTTAGTTGTAACCCAAAGTAGCTTTAATGGCAAGGTCTGTTCCAAACGGGCTAAAAGTGGTATAAGGTAACCAATCATGATTGGTATCGAGCGACCAAATATTTAATTTTTGGCCGGTTATCGGCGAGATGCCAATAGCCGGTTTATAACTTATAAGTTTGTCACCGGCGGTACTATGATGATACGGGGGCTTAAAAACCACGGTATAATGTGCGTTGTAATAATCACGTATCCATTCAATAGCAACAAAAAAGGTTTTGTGTGGTATGATGATATGGTAGTTTTTTAAATTTATCCGGGCCTTTTCTGACGATCTTATTTTTACTTCGATAACGCTATCGCATAAATCTTTTCCGGGCTTGCCGGTTGTCTTGTCAACGTCATATATACGTACTTTAAACTTTGTAAATTCAATCTGCTTAAAATGTTCAAGTTTTGGCTCGTTATAAATAATGACGCCGTATTTGTCATCCAAATTATATGATAACCGCTCTATTTGCAGCGTAACGAGTTCTGTGTTTACTTTATCGGTATAAAATTGCTGGGCCAGCTGCAGATAGTTGAAGGCGCTTGTGTCTTCGTGCACGCCGGCAAAGTAAGCTATATTGTCCTCGTTAAAATTGTTTAGCACAATGTCTTTGGCAAATTTTGAATCGCCGATTGTTTGTTTTAAAATTGCTTTTGTTAGTTTGATAGTATCTAATTTGCTCAACGCTCTGAGCGACATTTTTATATCCTGATAGTTTTGAGCGCTAAAAATAATGCTGTCTGTCATTTTGCTCAAATCACCCGGAATCGCAAAAATGCCGTCTTTTTCAGTAGTGATTGATAACCTGGCTTTCATGATTGCTACTGAGGTAACCACCGGCTTGTTGTTGGCCTTGTCTACTAGGTGAAACGTATTAAGTTTTTCTGTTTGTGCATTGGCTGTAATGCTAACAGCACAACATACAATGATGAATAGGGTTCTCATAAGCCTTAATAAAGTACAGTAACTGATAGAGCAGCAGAATTTATATAAGGTTTTACGTCTCGTGGCCTCCACGAATCGTCATTACTCTTAACCCAAAAGTTAACCGGGTGGGTTTGTGGGTAGCCAGATAAAAATGGTTGATAATCAATAAAATATATAGGGGTGTCGTCCAGAATTTGATCCCCATCTTTATTTTTTCCGGCTACTTTAGGAGATGTACTCATGCTTATAACCTCATTGTAAGGAATAAAAAGCCATTGGATAGCCACAAAAAAATTGGCCGTTGGCAAATTTATTTTGTTCTCTCTCAAATCAATTGCAACCAAATGCGAATTGTCCTGCAAATTGACTTCTTTAGTAAAGATGGTGTTACCTGGCCCGCCTGTAGCTGAATCGACATCCATAACGCACAAATTAAATCGGGCAAATTTATTTGTCTTTATTAAGAGTTCGCCAAAATCCTCGCGACCCAGTTGTACACTTAACAGTTTGGCGCCGGCGGTTGGGGCATTAAATAGTTTGGCAATCCACCTCGTGTTAGCCACCATAACACCGCTTATTCTTGGACGGTAATAGTAGGTCTTAGTCACTAAAAATTTATCCAATGTCACCTGCTTTTGCTTGCCGGCCTTAATGTTAACCTGGTTAAGGGTTGTATTAGTAGGCTGCATCTTTATATAGGGATATGGCGTATAGTTCTTTACCGGCAATTTGTAAGTTTGGTAGCCTATAGAAGTAAAAATAAATACATCATCATCAGTAACACTATCAACTGATAGTTTAAAATATCCCTGATCATTAGCCGAAGTACTGATATGCTTTTTGGATAACGTTACGGTAGCGGCAGGTATTGGCAGTTCTGTTGCTTTATCGATAATCTGACCCTCATAGATTTTCTGAGCATATGCAACAAGCGGTAAAAAGCAGTTGATTAAGATAGTATATACCACCGCACGCCTGATTTTTGTTTTCATAAGTAGATAAAGTTTTGGTTAGGTAATCAAATATAATGAAAAAGCCGCTCAGTTTTGATGAGCGGCTCTTTTCATTTTAATATTTACCTGTGACGGCGATGGCGCACATGTCGTCTAACCACATGGCCTCTGCGGTGTTCAGTCACAACTACTCTGCCCGGACGTGGTGGCGGAGGCGGAGTGTTGAGATGTATTCTGGGCAGTGGTGGGTGTGCCGGATGCGGCGGCGGAGGCGGCAATTGAATCTGCGCTTGTGCTGCAGACAACGTAGCCACGGTAAATACCGCAATTAATAATGATTTGATTGTTTTCATGATTATTATTTTTTGTGTCGATTAAGTCGATTATTAAATTGTCCGAATTTAATAACTCTAAAAGCTTAAAACGGTTTTAAAAACCATACAAGCAAAATGATAATTGCAATTAAGACGCGGAAGTCATGCTAAGGCTCTCGAAGCATGAGCACAAAGGCCCATAAACGCGTGCTAATCCCAACGCTTACCCTTCGACAGGCTCAGGGTGACACCCATTTTTTTATTTAAGCATTGGTTTTTAAAATTTTTGTTTCTTTGCCCTATATGAGCATCTCTTTAAGTACCGATAATCTGAGAACCATCCAGGAACAAAAGCTGCAGACTTTATTGGAGCACTTAAGCCAGAACTCGCCATTTTATCGAGAGATGTTTGCTCAGCATCGCATTGATATCGCTACTATCAAAACTTTAGATGATCTGCGTCGCATCCCAACTACACATAAAGAGGATTTGCAGCGCAGAAACATGGATTTTCTATGTGTGCCGAAAGATCAGATCATTGAATATGCGTCAACCTCAGGTACTTTGGGTAGCCCGGTTACTATCGGACTTACTGAAAACGACCTGAACCGCCTGACTTTAAACGAATACAACTCTTTCGTCTGCGCAGATGGCAGTCGCGAGGATATTTACCAGCTGATGCTGACATTGGATCGTCAGTTTATGGCAGGAATTGCCTATTACTCGGGCTTGCGTAAGTTAGGTGCCGGTATTATTCGATTGGGTCCTGGTGTACCATCACTTCAATTGGAGACCATACAACGCATACAGCCAACGGCTATAGTTGCCGTGCCGTCTTTCATTTTAAAGCTGATACAGGCCGCTAAAGACCATCATATCGACCTTAACCAAACATCGGTTAAGAAAGCCATCTGCATCGGCGAAAATATCCGCAATACAGATTTCTCACTAAACATCCTCGGTAAAAAAATAACCGATGCATGGGATATCAAACTTTATTCAACCTACGCATCTACCGAGATGCAAACGGCGTTTACCGAATGCAGCGAAGGCCACGGAGGGCACCTGCAGGCTGATTTGGTGATTGCTGAAATTTTAGATGAAGGCAATAATCCCGTACCGGCAAATACACCGGGCGAGCTAACCATAACTACTCTGGGCGTTGAGGGTATGCCACTGCTGCGGTATAAAACCGGCGATATGTGTATGTATTACGCCGAACCTTGTGCCTGCGGACGAACCACGATGCGCCTGTCGCCAATCATCGGTCGTAAAAAGCAGATGATCAAGTTTAAGGGCACTACATTATATCCTCCGGCTATGTTTGATCTGCTGAATGAAATGGAAGAGGTTCTCGACTATGTAGTCGAGGTGTATTCGAACGAGATTGGTATGGATGAGGTTCTTTTACATCTGGTGCCTCAGGATAACAGCAAAGCCGGCGATAATCGTATCCGGGCCTATCTACAGGCCAGGTTGAGGGTTAGTCCGCATGTTGCTTATGTGAGTGCAGAGCAGATACAGCAAATGCAGTTTCCTGAAGGGATGCGTAAAGCGGTTAAGTTTGTTGATAAGCGGGTGTAAATGGGTTGCAACGAGGCTGTCATGCTGAGGTTCTCGAAGCATGAGGGTAAAGGCCAATGAACATTTTGCATCCCCGGCCGCTGTTCGAAGTTTATAACTTCGAACGACTATGTGCATAGTCTTCAGACTATTGTGCGCGCTGTAGTCACAGACTACGAGCTTAATCGTCCGAAGTTATAAACTTCGGACAGCGCAGTGTAAACTTTTTTGTCATTCTTAGTCCGTAAGTATTCACCCTCAGCGAGTAAAAGCTATTTCCTTTAACTATGACTATTTTCAATATATTTGTCAATCAACATGGCAAACATATCGGTCATGTTATGGTTTAAGAGATTTGATTATTAATATTCGCCTATGATAACTATTGGACAGGACGTCCTTTCTTTATCCGACTTTAACGATATTGTTTTTAACCAGAAGTCGGTTGCCTTATCACCAGCAGCATTATCTAAAATTGATACCAACTTTAAGTTCCTGCAAAATTTCTCATCAAACAAACTCATTTACGGCATAAACACCGGTTTTGGCCCTATGGCGCAATACAAAGTGAGCGAAGAGAATTTGTTGCAACTGCAATACAACCTTATCCGCAGCCATAGTTCAGGCAGTGGTAACTTGTTGAGCCTGATTCAAGCCAAAGCATTGATGATCGCCCGTTTAAATAGCCTTATTCAAGGCTATTCAGGCGTACATACGGATATTGTCGAGCTGCTTAAAGAACTCATCAATAAAAACATAACGCCATGTATCTTCGATCACGGCGGTGTAGGCGCCAGCGGCGACCTGGTGCAATTGGCCCACCTGGGTTTAGTATTGATAGGCGAAGGCGAGGTGATTTATGAGGGAACACTTCAATCAACCGCCGACGTTTTCAGAAGATTGAATATAAAGCCACTGGCTATTCATGTGCGTGAAGGTTTGGCTACTATTAATGGTACGTCTGCCATGACCGGTATCGGGATGGTAAACGTCATACAAGCGCATAAGTTACTGGATTGGGCGGCCATGTTTTCGGCGATGACCAATGAGATTGTACAGGCTTATGACGATCATTTTTCGCACGAACTAAATGTAGTAAAACATCATAAGGGCCAAAACAGGGTTGCGGCTATGCTGCGCGACATTTTATCGGGTAGCAAGATGATCCGCAGCCGTACAGATCATCTGTATCACCCGGATAATATCGATCAGGAGGTTTTTGAAGATAAAGTTCAGGAGTACTACTCATTACGCTGCGTAACTCAAGTATTAGGTCCGATATTGGATACGATAAATCAGGCCGAAGAAGTGTTGGTAAACGAGTTGAATTCGGTTAACGATAACCCGGTCATTGACCACGAAAACCAAAACGTTTTCCACGGTGGCAACTTCCACGGCGATTATGTATCGCTTGAAATGGATAAGCTGAAAATTGCCATCACCAAGCTTTCGATGCTTTCTGAACGCCAGCTGAATTATCTGCTCAATGATAAGCTAAACTTGAAATTCCCTCCGTTTGTAAATTTGGGCGTTCTTGGTTTTAACTTTGGTATGCAGGGTGTGCAGTTTACGGCGACGTCGACTGTTGCAGAAAACCAGACACTGTCGTTTCCGATGTATGTGCACAGCATCCCAAACAATAACGACAACCAGGATATTGTAAGCATGGGTTGTAATGCAGCCTTAATGACATCAAGGGTGATTGAAAATGCGTTCAGCGTGCTATCAATCCAACTGATGACCATTGCACAGGCTATAGATTACCTGAACTGCCAGGATAAACTGGCTCCGGCGACATTGGCGCTTTACAAACAGGTTAGAGAGATATTCCCTAAATTTATTGACGATGCGCCGAGATATAAGGAAATGGAGAAGGTGAAGCAGTTTTTGGCAGCAGGGAAACCAACTATCGACTAAACTATGAAGTGTGCCTTAGTCACCGGCGGATCAAGAGGGATAGGACGCGCTATTTGTGAAAAAATGGCCGCTATGGGCTATTATGTGCTCATCAACTACAAAAGTAATACTGACGAAGCCAATAAGACCTTAGAACTAATCAAACAAGCCGGCGGCAACGGCGAACTGTTGCAGTTTGATGTTGCCGATAAAGATCAGATCATGGCCATCCTGGGTAGCTGGATCAAAGCCAATGAGGATAAATTGATCGAGGTACTGGTAAATAATGCCGGTATTCGCGATGACAGCCTGATGGCCTGGTTGAAAGATGAGCAGTGGGATAACGTAATTAATACCAGCCTGAACAGTTTCTTTTATATAACCCGCTTAGTACTTGAAGGTATGCAGTTTAACCGTTATGGCCGCATTGTGAATGTGGTGTCACTATCGGGATTAAAGGGCTTGCCGGGACAAACTAATTACTCGGCCGCTAAAGCTGGTGTAATAGGGGCGACAAAGGCGTTGGCGCAGGAAGTTGGTCGCAGTGGCATTACTGTTAATGCGGTGGCTCCGGGCTTTATCAAAACTGACATGACCGATGGTTTGGATGAGAAAGAACTAAAGAGAAATATACCGGTGAATCGTTTCGGTACGCCTGAAGAGGTGGCCGCTGCTGTTGGCTTTTTGGCATCAAAAGAAGCCGCATATATTACCGGCGAAGTTTTATCTATAAACGGTGGTTTATATTCATGATTGAAGGAGAAAGCATATTATCCCTTATCCCGCAAAAGCCGCCGTTTGTTATGGTGGACGAACTGCTTTTCTCTGACGATAACATCACCCGCACGGGCTTCACTGTTACTGCTGACAATGTCTTTGTCATCAATGGTGAATTTAGCGAAGCCGGCTTGATGGAAAACATGGCGCAGACAGCCGCCGCTGGCTCGGGCAATATGGCGCGGATTGAAAACCGGCCTGTCGCTAATGGTTATATCGGGCAGGTAAAAAACTTCGAAATATATAAGTTACCTAAAGTAGGAGATAAGTTGATCACAGAGGTTAAAATAGAGGTACAAGTGTTCGACGCAGGTATAGTTTCGGGTAAGATAAGTTGCAATGAAGTGGAGGTGGCGCAATGCGAAATGAAAATATTTATCAATCAATAATGCCTGCGGTTTATATCGTTGCAGATAACATTTACTCGCCCATAGGCACCACCACTGTTCAAAACTTCGAGCGGATTAAACAAGGTATTTCCGGTATCCAAAAACATCAAAATAAGGCTATTTTTGATACAGATTTTTACGCTTCGTTGTTTAACTATAACGAAAATGAAATTTTTAACAAATTTAAATACAGTAAGTTTGAAAGTTTACTTATAGCATCAATTGATGATTCTTTAATAGATGCAGATGTTGATGTTAAGAGTGATAAGACCATCCTCATTATATCCTCAACTAAGGGTAATATCAGCATGCTGGAGACCAATCCAAATGATCCGAGCCTGCATGAAAAGATCGCGCTGCATACATCAGCAAAGATCGTGGCTGATTATTTCGGGTTTGTTAACCAACCGGTGGTTGTTTCCAATGCCTGTATATCCGGCATTATGGCTATCCTAACCGGGATGCGTCTGTTACAGTCAGGTAAGTATGAAACCGCCGTTGTTGTGGGCGCCGATGAGATCAGCAAGTTTGTGTTGTCGGGTTTTCAATCGTTCCAGGCCATTAGCGAGGCGCCTTGCAAGCCTTTTGATCAGGATCGTACAGGAATAACCCTAGGCGAGGGTGCTGCTACTATGATATTATCTACAAACCTCAAATACGTTGATAGGATAAAAGTTTTAGGCGGTGCTGTATCAAACGATGCCAATCACATTTCGGCGCCTTCACGGACGGGAAAAGAGCTTTCTGAGGCTATTGAACGCACGCTTGGTATGTCAGGTTTGATAACAGATGATATAGACCTCATTTCAGCACATGGGACAGCAACCAGCTATAACGATGAAATGGAAGCCAAAGCCATTGCGCTTTCCGGCCTGGATACGGTGCCTGCTAATAGTTTAAAAGGCTATTACGGACATACGCTGGGTGCAGCGGGATTGATTGAGTCGATCATTTCCGTCCAATCACTCAAACAAAATATGATACTACCCACTTTAGGGTTTGAGACAATGGGAGTGAGCAATCCTATAAATATTTGCACACAATTAACACCAAAGCGAATGAAGACCTGTTTAAAAACCGCATCGGGTTTTGGTGGTTGTAATGCAGCTGTTTTGTTTAGTAAATAGGGTTTTCGGTTGCCGACAAACTGGCATTTTGTAAAATATAATAAATTTATAATCAGATATATAAATAGTTGAATATAAATAATTACATAACTTCAAATGTAACCATTGTTAAAAATGTGGTTTATCATAACGAGCGCCCGATTTTCGAGAATCGTGACGCCGATTTATCCGCATTTTTGCTATCGGTTTACCAGTATCTGGAGGTTAGCTATCCTAAGTTTTATAAGATGGATAACCTGAGCAAGCTGGGCTGGCTGGCTACTGAGGTTTTGCTGAAGGATTCGGATATCAAACAATACCAGCCTGAAGAAGTTGGCCTGATATTAAGCAACGCCAACGCCAGTTTGGACAGCGACAAACGGTATATGCAGAGTGTTGCGGATATCCCGAGCCCGGCCTTGTTTGTTTACACTTTGCCCAACATTATGATAGGTGAGATCTGTATCCGCAATCATTTTAAAGGCGAAGACGCATTTTTTATATTTGAAAAGTTTGATGCCGTTTTCATAGAACAATATGTAAATGATCTGCTTAGCTACAATGTACTACAGACCTGCATTTGCGGTTGGGTTGATGTATTGAATGAGGAATACAAAGCAGTGCTGTTTCTGGTCGAGAAAACAAAAAAAGCCAATGCTGTGCCTTTTTCGGCCAAAAACCTGAATATCATATTTGATAACCTAGTAATTGACAAAATATAAATGAGTTCGCCCGTTTACATAGCCGGAGTAGGCGTTATAACCGCTATTGGCAATAACGTTGCTGAGCATTTGCTAGCTTTCAGCGAGCGCAAAGCCGGTATGGGCGATATTACCTTGCTTAATACTAAGCACAAGGGCGAATTACCCGTAGCAGAAGTTAAGCTAGATAATAATGCCCTGGCCAATTTAGCAGGTATCTCATCGAAAACAAGTCGCACCAAAATGCTGAGCTTAATTGCGGCCCGCGAAGCTATGAACGACGCCGCGATACCAAAATTTAGCGAGCTGCGAACCGGATTTGTTTCTGCCAATACCGTCGGTGGAATGGATAAGAGTGAGGATTTTTTTGTTGATTTCCTTGCGGATAATAACAAAGGTAAATTGCGCGATATCTTCGATCATGAATGCGGAAGTATTACCGAAGTAGTGGCCGATGAGTTAGGCATTACGGACTACATGACAACCATAAGCACTGCTTGCTCATCATCTGCTAACGCGATATTTTATGGTGCGCGGCTGATAAAAAACGACCTTCTTGATGTGGTTATCGCAGGCGGGGCGGATGCTTTGGCCAAATTTACTCTGAATGGTTTTAATACTCTGATGATCCTGGACAAGGAATACTGCAGGCCGTTTGACGATACCCGCGAGGGCCTGAATTTAGGTGAGGGAGCTGGTTATGTAGTGTTAGTGTCTGATAAGGTTGCTAACACACTAAATAAGCCTGTATACTGCACTTTAAGTGGATACAACAATAGTAACGACGCTTATCATCAAACAGCGTCCTCACCAGATGGTACAGGCTCATATATGGCCATGCAAGGTGCGCTGAATAAGGCAGGTTTAAAGCCGATTGACATCAGTCACATTAATCTGCATGGCACCGGCACGCCAAACAATGACAGCGCAGAAGGAACAGCCATCAAACGTTTGTTCGAACCGGATTTTCCGCCGATGAGCTCTACCAAATCATTCACAGGGCATACGCTTGGTGCCAGTGGCGGGGTTGAGGCGGTGTTTTCGGTATTATCTATCAAACACGGGCTGATCTATCCAAACCTACGCTTTAAAACGCAGATGCATGAGCTGCCCTTCGCGCCTGAAACGGAGTATTTGAAAGGCCAGCCAATAAAGAATGTCCTGTCAAACTCATTTGGTTTTGGCGGTAATTGTACATCATTAATCTTTTCGGCTGTATAATTTATGAAGATCTATATCCGCTCGGCAGCCGCAATAACCGCTCAGAAAACTTTTGGCGACGTTCCCTTTTTAACAGAGCTAACCGAGTTTGATGAGACACGCCTGATGGCTATCGAACCCGACTATAAAGACTACGTCGACTCCAAACTGGCCCGCCGCATGAGCCGCATAGTAAAAATGGGTGTAGCTTCAGCGCTGCAATGCCTACGCGATGGCCGGACAGAAATGCCCGGCGCAATACTTACCGGTACGGCTCTGGGGTGCCAGGAAGATACGGTTGCTTTCCTCACCCGCATTATAGAAATGGAAGAGGAAATGCTGCCGCCAACGGCTTTTATCCAATCGACACACAATACAGTTGCTGCACAGATTGCCTTATCTCTAAAGTGCCACAACTACAATAATACGTTTGTACATAAGGGAATTTCGTTCGAAAGCGCTTTGCTAGATGCTATCATGCTCCTAAAAGAGGGTGATGCAAACGATATTTTGGTTGGCGGTACCGAAGAAATGACCGATGCTGCTTTCAAAATATTAACCCGTTTAGGTTTGTATAAACGTAGGCCAATCTCAAATGCCGACTTGTACAAAACCAAAACCCATGGCACTATAGGAGGCGAAGGCTCAATTTTCTTTTTACTGAACGATAAGCCATCGCCGGATAATCTGGCTGAATTGGTTGCCACTAAAGTATTCTATAAGCCTAAAGCATCAGTAGATATTGAACTAAATATTAATAAGTTTTTGACTGATAATTCAATTAACGCTGAAGATATTGACCTGGTGATAACCGGTAAAAATGGCGACACCAAAAACGATGCTATTTACGAAAGTGTGATACCTGCATTGTTTTCTGATAACTCGCTGGCTTACTATAAACATTTAACCGGCGATTATCCGGTGTCAATGTCATTTGCCTTGTGGCTGGCGGCAAATATTATCAAAAAAGGTGAGGTGCCTGCTATAGTTGCCGATGGCGAGATTAAAAATCCATCGCCTAAAAAAATATTGATCTATAACCATTACCAAAACAGCTACCATTCGCTGATGCTCATATCCGCCGCTAATTAATTATGTTGAAGAAACCATTGTTTAAAATAGCATCGCTAACACAAACCGACGGACAAATAGACGCCGAACTGCAGATAGATCAACAAAACGAAATATTTGCCGGGCATTTTCCGGATCACCCGGTAGTGCCTGGGGCTTGCATGCTACAGGTAGTCAAAGAGATTTTGGCTGATACCGTAAAAGCCGATATAGGTTTGCTTCGTGCCGACAACATCAAATTTCTTTCGCTGGTTGAGCCATCTACCGACTTGCTTCAATTAAATATAACTTATCAGCAGACGGACAGCGGTTTAAAGATTAACGCAAGTTTATTAGCAGGGGAGATTGCATGTATGAAACTGCAAGGGATTTTTGGCTTACGATACCTGTAAACAACAAAGGCGCATTTCTGCGCCCTTTTAGTTTTCCTGATTACTTGGTTCTGTGTTGTTCCACATAATCGGCCATGGTGTTGATATCTGCCAGGACTTTGCGGCCTTCTTTTGGATCGCGAATATCAATGCCATATTCTTTTTTCAATAGAACGATCAGTTCCAGCGAATCTATAGAGTCCAGACCTAAGCCATCGCCAAATAAAGGTTCTTCATCTTTAATGTCAGCAGTAGTTAGGTCGGTTAAGTTTAAAAACTGTATGATTTGAGCTTTTAGCTGTTCTTTAAGCGCTTGTTTTTCCATGGGGTAATTATATCAAATTTTTTCGTTTCAAGCCCAAATAAGTTATTATTTGGATAATGATGGTAATAACGAGTAGTGAGCCAATTTGGTTTAGGATATCTTTTAAGGTGCCATTCTCCAGAAATAACCTGTAGTAAGCCTCCAAACACCAATGCATAGGCGATATGTTGGTCAGGGTTTTAGCTAGTCCCTGCATGGCGAAGCTAGGTACCATTAATCCGCCTATACAAGCCAGGATCACGATGGATATTGCCCCAAAACCATTAGATTGTTCCTGTGTATCAGCAAAAACACCTACGCAAATAGAATAACTTACCGCGCACCATCCGCAGACTAATGTCACCAGAAATAAGGCAAATAAGTCAGAGGGTAAATTTAGCGGTGGTAAACCGATAACTGGAAATAACCAGATACCGATAGAAAATATAGTTGCCGCTTGTATTAGCGTTACCACCAGGTAAGTGATCTGTTTAGATAACAATCCCACCAAATAATTTGTCGGTAGAGTTTTTAGGCGGATAAAGCTGCCGCTTACTTTTTCCCGAACAACGCTACCACCTAAAGACATGATCACGAAGAACATAGCGAAAATTGTCCATGCCGGTACGTTGTGTTGCGACGCATTTGGTGTGGTGCGTGTACCGTCTTTAGATACCGGCAGCATGGTGATTTTAGTGTTGCTGTTCAGCATCTCATTTTCGAGGCTTTTAGGTAGTTCTTTCTCGTTCGAGTCGTAATATAGCGTGCGGAGCGTTTGGCGTGTTTGCACCAGTTGCAAGGCGCTTTGAATGGCTCCCTGGATTGAAAATCTTAATGACTCTTGCAAAACGGGATTGTAATATAAGGTTAGCGCCTCTAAACTAACGGCAGATTGTGGAACTTTAACGCTATCTGCCTGACCGCTAAATGCCGCCATCGCCTTGTCTGAAGCGTTTTTAGCTCTTTTTTGGACGTCGGCAGAAAAGTTTGGTGGTATTACTACGCCTAACATGGCATCTTTATTCTGCATGTCAGTAGCAATGGCAGCGGCTTTGTCTTTGCCGGTTTGTGTCACCGCAAACATGCCTATCTTATTTACCGATTCAATAAATTGCCCGGCTGCTTTACCGGTATCGGTGTTGCAGATAACGATGGGCAGCTTATTCTTATTTACCAGTTGGAAGGTACTGTTCTGAATACTGGTAACCACAACAACCAGAATAATCGGCATCACAAACATCAAAGAGATACCCACCTTGTCGCGCGACAGTATGCGGATATCTTTCTTTATGGATGTCCAGAGCTTAAACATTAGTTGCGGTAGGCTTTGCCTGTTAAGTTAATGAATAGTTCTTCTAAACTTTGGTGGGCGTGTGCTTTAAGCACATCGTCAATATGGCCCTGGGTGATGATCTTGCCTTCGTCTATCATTGCAATTTGTTCGCAAAGGTCCTCAGCTTCATTGAGTTGGTGCGAGGTGTAGATAAGCGTTGTGCCATTTTTGTTGAGTTCAAGCAAATAACTGATAATAGCCGTGCGGGTCTGAACATCAACACCTACTGTAGGTTCATCCAGGAATAATACCTGTGGATTATGAATTACGCCTATTGCTAGGTTAACCCGGCGTTTCATTCCGCCTGAAAATTTCTCAACTGGCTTGTTTCTAACGTCTTCCAAACCTAGGATGTGCAGGAGTTCGTTAGTGCGGTCAGTTATTTGTTTTTGGGTGAGACCAGCCCAGGCACCGAAAAATTCCAGGTTCTCAACCGGGGATAGTTCCTGATAGAAAGAGAAATCCTGCGGTACAAAGCCGAATAGCTTGTTTACCTCTTTATTGTGTTTGCCCGTTTCCTGGCCGAGTAGTTGGATACTGCCCTCATCGGCCGAAAGTACGCCGGTCATGAGGTTCATCAGCGTGGTTTTACCTGCACCGTTTGGGCCGAACAAACCGAAGCGTATACCCTTAGCAATCTGTAAGTTAAGATTGGTAAAGGATGCCTTTTCGTTATCCGGATAACGAAAACCCATGTGTTCGATATTGATCGCCAAAGGGCTGGTTACTTCCATTTGATATTTTTTAGCGCCACAAAGGCTTTTCTTTCGATTTCTGCTATTTCCAACAGGTAGTCGCCCATTTTGTTGAAGTCATCCTGACTGCCCAGTCGACCCTTATAAATGCCTGCTGCCTGTATGGCGCCTTCGCGCCATAAGTCGCCGGAGGCAGTGAATTGGGTAGATATCTCCAGCAAATCATCATTGGGAATATAAGCATGTGCTTCCTGCAAAAAAGCTCCGTAAATATACCTGAAACCACCTCCACCTGTACCTATCTCTTCCTGCATTCGCACCAACTGAGCCAAATATGAACCTGCCTCTTTCGTTCCTAATTTATCACGCCATTGTTTGATCTTGTTGCCGGTGTATTTGATGCCATTCACCCCGGCGATCGGACCCATCAGCGGCGAGATCATGTTAAATACATTTTTTTTAATCCCACTAATAATGCCGGTTTTGATCTGCTCGTCGGTAACCGGTTTGTTTTCCCTTGGATAGTATAGCTGTCCGTTAGGAGCGAGAGCGCCTTTGGCAAACCGCACGCGTTCCAACTCATAGGCCGACATTATATTTGTACCTTCCATTACAGGGTCGCTTACCATATAGTTGCCGTCCTCGGTACCAAAAACTATCAGGTTGTGGGCATTGAAGTGAAAACGATACTCGCGCGGAAAATAGGGCAGGTAATAAACCCCCACCTGGCAACCCACCGGATGACCCGCTGTCAGGCAATCATTCAGAAACTTTTCGGCGGCCTCTTTTGAGTTAAACTTTTTGCGGACGATGGGAATATCCAACGCCTTGCACGTGCGCTTAAAGATCAGGCCCGGCATGGTACGGAACGCTATTACAGGCCCGTTGTTTATTTTTAGGAGGGGAATGTATACAAAAAATAATCCCGCGCCGATGCCAAAGGCCAAAGGCTCGGTAATTTGCTGAACTCCACTGTTTTTTAGCAGACCGACAGTCACCCCGTTTTCGCAGTGTGCGGCCTGTATGTGGTTAAAGTCAAGCTTCATTAACAGTCATAGTTTTTAAATCGGCTACGCTAACGTTAAACACGTCGGCATATTTTTGCAATTTCTTTTCAGACAGGGAGTTAAACACATCAGGTTTTAAGTGTCTTTTTATCTGCCATTGCCAAAAGCCGGTGTAGCCGGCCAGAATCTCTATGTCCATCAGGGCTTTTTCCATGAAGAACAGGATAGGGCTGGCCTCTTTATTCAATACTTTTTGTTTCGCTGCCGCGATGCGTTCCTCGACGTTCTGCCAGGCGGTGTCCAACGCGGTTGATTTGACGTCCCAGCCATTGCTGAGCTGCGTGGTGTATTTGCCATTCTCATCAGTAGCATAGCAAACTTCTTTGGTTACCTTGCCCAAAGCGCCTAAGTCCTGCGGAACGTCTTCTTTTTTCATTGTTAAAACTTTTTGTCATTGCGAGCGTAGCGTGGCAATCGCGAACTTTCCTCCTTGCGGTTGCTTCGCTACGCTCGCAATGACAATGGGAGAGAAATTTAGCACACCGTCATCATCGCGTACATATAAGAGAAACGCGAGCTTTCAGGTACTAAACATAATATCTTTTCACCTTTTTTCAGTCGGCCGCTATGGAACAGTTCGTCGATCATTAGATAAATCGATGCTGCGCCTACGTTACCTACCGTATACAGGTTAATAAACCATTTTTCGTAAGGGATGCCGCCGCCATAAATCTCAACCAGGTCATAAATTTTACTGCGGAAGAAGTTACTTGAAATATGCGGCAGGAAATGATCTATGTCTTTAGCAGTTAAGCCTTTTTTGTCAAATATCTCTTTGATTTTTTTGCCACCCAATGGTACAATGTTGTCGCTCAGGATATTGATATCCTGTTTAACGCTGAAGATTGATTTGGTCATGATCTCCTCTGGCGTATAGTCCATAAAGCCTTTCAGTGTACCGTCAGGCAATTTATCGGCTCCCATATACATACAGGTTTCCATTTCGTTTGCATATGATACACCCTCTATCCAGTCGATACGCAAGCTCAGGCCTTCTTTGTTAGGCTCGTCGCTCATTTTAAAGGCCGATGCACCGTCAGACAACATCCAACGTAAAAACTCCTTTTGGAAAGAAATAAAGGGGTTGGCATTCAGTTCGATCAATTTATGAGCTTCTTCCTCAAAAACATCAGAAACCAGTAAACCTGAAAAACGCTCAGAACCGGTAGCAATGGCCGATTTAACCTCGCCGGCTTTAATAGCCAGGTAAGCAAATTTTAGCGAGTGCATACCCGCGCAGCAAACGCCCGATGGCGATACTACTTCAACCGGGCCCATTTCAGGCAGCCAGCCGTGAGTCATCACCCCGTGGGACGGCATCATTTGGTCGGGCGATGAGGTACCGCATGAAAGCAGCCCAACTTCGGTTAATTTTTCAGGATCGTCTTTAAATAATTCTCTGACAGCCTCGGCAGTCATTTGTGCATTGGTATGCGTTGGTTTACCGCCTTTGGTTAAGGCGTAGTAACGGTTGGTGATACCGTTATTGCGCAATACAATGCTTTTTGATTTAGACGGTTTACCGTTAATGTAGCCCAGGTATTCTTCCATCTGATCATTCGGAACAGGCTGGTTAGGCAAAAATTTAGAAGTATTAGTGATATAAACGGACATACCGATCAATTTAAATTTAAATAATATTGCTTCTTCGCTTTGATTCTTTTAGGCGAAGTAAATCTGAACAAGATAGCATCCAAAGTTATCAATATAGGCGCGCCTACAAAAAAAGCTATCAGCAGGTAATATTTATAGGCTCTGATCCAGGGTAGTTTGTTTTTTCTTTTAGAAATGAACTTGGCCCAGGCTTTAAATATTTTGCTTGCCGTACTTTCAATAACCATGAGGTTATAGTTTAATACAGCTGCTTTATTGGCGTCAAGCTCGGCTTGTAAACTTTCCCAGTTGTTATTCATTAGGTGAGGTATAACGCTTTCGCCGAAAACTTTGGTATGTTTAATGTCAGCATCAGAAACACCGGGAGGTGGGAAAATGTTTAGGTAACTATCTTTTTTTCCGTGCAGCATCCAATGGAAAATAGTAACAAAACTCACCGGATTAGGATGTGTATCCACCAAAGCAATGTTACCCACTATTTTAGCTTCGGCAGCATGCAATAGCTTTTTAACCCGCACAAAAGCGCTTAGCCACATGTTACGTGCACCGGTTACGGTGATAACCGGGGTGTCTTTTACCACTGCTTTCATCTGCTCGGTTTGCATCAGCGAGTTAAACGGGATGCTGGGCGACAGGAACCAGGCCTGATAACCCAAAATCACCAGGTCGTATTTCTGTTCTTTTAATTCAAAGGGTTGCAATTGGGCAGGAACATCCAGCTGGCAATTGGGCATTACGCTAAAAAAGGTATCGGCCGTCCATGGGAAATTTGGTTCATTAAATAAACGCACACGCACTTTTTCAACGTCGATGCCGGCGTCAATAAGCGGTTGCGTAAAATTATCAATGATCTCGCCTAACTGGCCCGACTGCGAATAATATATAGCTAATACCCTTTTACTCACTCGCTGTATTGTTTAGTTATTTAATGATAGCCTCCTTGGTGGTTAATCAATGACTTTTAAATCAGGAATTTAATTTTTTAAGCTTAGCCGGCCAACGAAACCGCCCCCCGGCGCAAGTTTAATCTTCAGTATATCGGTGGGCGCCAGGACTCGATTGTGCCTGTCAATACTGGTGTTGGTTGAACCATCGTAAACAAGGGTGGCATTCGTCGTCTTTTTTAAGAATGTCAACGGTATTGTTATGTCCCGTTCTTCAGCACCGTTCATAACGCCTATCCACCATTGCTTATCTTTTCGCCGGGCATAAGCAACAACATGCCCCATATCGGTACAAGGTAGTACTAAGGTTTCGTCCCATGTTGTAGGTTGTTGTTGAAACAAATCAAACAATGGGCTTTCAACATAAAAACGATATTGATCTGCAAAATGGGTAACCGGCGAAAGAATTATTAATGACTGTGCAAATTCATGCGCCCAGGTAAGTTTGGCCGTGGCTAACTCAACCGGATTTAGCATTACCGGGGTGACATCGGCAGCGCCTGCCATTAAGCGGGTAAAGGGCAAAGAAACATCTTGTTGTAAGGGCGCAACGCGTTTGTAGCGGGTCATTTGATATTCATTTCCGCGCACTGCTTCTCTTGTAATATCGTTAGGATAAGTACGTCTTAAGCCGGTTGGTTTAACACTGCCGTGAAAGTTTAACAGCAATTTCAATTCGGCGCAATCCTGCATCGTGCCCATATACCATTGCATGATGTCGGCAGTTGCATTGGGTATGAAATCAATTTTTATCCCCGCAGCGCCGGCAGCCTTTACTTTTTCTAAATATGCTCTGCGAGAAGCTGCCCGACGGAACTCTTTAGAATCAACCCAAACAATGGTTTTTACTCCAACACCCTTGCCATAATTAATAACTTCTTTTAGTAAATCCCATTGGTCTTTACCGTCTTTTTTCCATACGCGCCAGCCATCGTCAATTAAATAATATTCCCACTTAAGTTGCGCTGCAGCATCGTACCATTTAGGTTGGTCTTCATATTGTGGGGCTCCGATACTCCACCATTGCCATAGACATCTGCCCGGCTTAACCCACGAAAAATCAGTGCCCCGTGCAGGCGGCGGGCATAAGTTCATGATCAAATCTGAATTGACCAGGCCGGTCAGGTTTTTTGCAACAATAATGCTGCGCCATGGCGTAACCTGCTTATTTTTATACATGCCCGTAAGCAATGCTTTGCTATCGGTTTGTCGTTTTATCGGCCATCCGTTATGGGCAAAAGGGAACGTTGCTTTGAATATATTTCCGGTTCGCAAGAATGACATATCTGAAAAATTTTCACAATCAGCTTCTGAAATAGACAGAAAATAATTACCTAAATTGGCCGTAATCGGTCCCATTACAGGCTCATTTTCCGGAATTTCTTTTAATGCAGTTACATGGCTATAACCTTCATAAGAATTATCTAGTTCGCTCCATGCAATTTTGCTGGTACTTGCAGGTAAATTCCACGACGTGAATTCGCTGTTTATATACTTTGCTCCCTGAGGTAAGGCATAACGAATGCCTATACCGTCATCGTATATCCTTATGATTAAATTAAAATATTTACCCGAAACCACCATCGGTATATCAGCCTCAATAGCCCGGTTATTGGCTGTACGGTGATTACCCAATATTTTATAAGTTTCGTTTATTTTGCTAAGTATCGGAACAGCCACAATCTGAGGGTCAATGCCTAAATCGACGCTATCTACTATTAACCCCAATGAAGACGGCGCCAATAATTGTGTATTTCCGGCATTGAGCGTATACGATAGCCTTTTCCCTAATTTAAATATCTTTACTGATAGCATTTTACCGGGACTAGCAAGCTCAATCTCTTGTTTTTGTGCTGTAGCTGTCTTTGCAATCATCAGCGCATACAAAACTGCAAAAGCTATTTTGAAAAAATATTTCATTGTTTTATTGGTTATAAAGCAGTTTGGTTACTTAATTTAAGATCGCTTGCTGCGAGTACTTTTGATTTTCTAGTGTAATTCATTATGGCATGTTGCACAGCGGGCGGCTGGCTTTTATAACCTTTGATAACGATCTTCTTATCAGCCTCAATATCTTTATTATACTTAACTATTTTGGGAGCATGTTCTTGTATAGCCATGCGCAGGAAATGAAATTCAACATTATCCGGGTCGGCAGCCATGGCGGGATCAAACTTCATACGGCCGGCTTTAAACGCCTTTAACCGAAGGGCAGGTAGTTTTAATTTGTCGGCTTTGCGCATCATCAGGGCACCTACGTAGCCTTCTTTTTCTGGTGATGATGAGTTGGTTACCACATCAATCTCCTTTTCAATATCATCTAAATTGCCGTGATCCATCACTTCATAAAAAGCAGCTTTATCCAGTTTTTGCTGGGCGCTTTTACTTAGAACAACCGCGGTCGGGAATAACAGCAGAAGGGCAAATATTATTCTCGTTTTCATATTTTTTATTAGGTGTCAGCGATGACAAATATAGCCAATAATACCATTTTGCCTAATAAAGTATCGCTTCTTATCGATAAAATTCGAAGAATTGACGTACTTTTAGGCTTTAATATTTTAGAAATAAGTGCATCTTAATAACAAACAATTTTCAGGCAACTGGGCGCTCATTTTAGGCGGATCGAGCGGTTTTGGATTGGCGACGGTTGAAAAACTCACAAGCCACGGAATGAACGTAGCGGTGCTCTATCGCGAAACTACCGTTGCCGAAAGAGCCCTGAAACAAAAATTTGCGGCGCTTGAGAACACAAACGGAGTAACCATTACCGCTCATAATATTAATGCGTTGGATGGCGCGGCCCGCACAGCCTTTATAGAAGCTTTTTCGCAGGATAAAAAAGGAAAAGTAAAATTATTACTGCATTCCATCGCCCGGGGTAACCTAAAACCGCTGGTAAATGAGGGTGATAAAGAAGCATTGACTCAGCAAGATATTCAGTTAACTACTTACGCTATGGCTACCAGCATGCTGGATTGGGCAAAAGATCTGTTAGCTGCCGGTTTGTTTCACGCCGATGGCCGCATCATTGGTTTAACCAGCGAGGGCTCTGATAAATATTGGGAAGGATACGCGGCGGTATCCATCGCTAAAGCATCTCTAGAAAGCTTAACTACCTATATGGCTGTCGAACTGGCTAAATATGGCTTAAAAACCAATTTGGTGCTGGCCGGTATAACCGCAACACCATCGTTAATGCGCATACCTGATAGTGAGCGTCTTATACAACACGCCATCTCCAGAAATCCTTCCGGAAGAATTACAAAACCAGAAGACGTTGCAAACGTTATATACCTGCTTTGTACAGATGAGGCCGCCTGGATAAACGGCACAGTTGTGCGGGTTGATGGGGGAGAGAATTGCAGGTAACCCTCCCAACCCTCACCGAGGCGGAGGACTTTGAATAGCAGAAATTAAAAACAAAAATATAAAAAGTCTCCCCTTTTGAGGAGATTTAGAGGGGTGTATGAACAATATATTAAACCATCTGCCTTACAAATCGTCTTTTCTATTCGTCGATAACATCACTGCTTTGGATGAGAATGGTGTTACCGGCGATCATACTTTAAAGCCTGGGGCTTTTTTTTATGAAGACCATTTTCCGGGTAATCCGGTTACGCCGGGTGTTATCATTACAGAAATCATGGCGCAGATTGGTTTGGTAGTATTGGGTATACATTTGATGATGAACGGCGCGCCGCAAGAAGGTGCAGTGATGAGTGCAGATTCTTTTCCGCTGCTAACATCAACGAATGTTGAATTTTTTAAAATGGTATTACCGGGCGAAAAGGTGATTGTAAATTCAAAAAAACAATATTTTCGTTTTGGTAAGTTAAAATGCCAGGTAGAAATGCACAATGAGGGCGGCGATTTGATAGCCAGGGGCGTGTTTTCAGGTATTATTAGAAATGCTGTCAAATAATTAATTTAAATAATGGGTAACCGCGTTGTTATTACCGGCCTGGGCGTTGTAGCTCCAAACGGACTAAATATTCCTGATTTTTTGCATGCTATTCAAAATGGCATATCAGGCATTCGTTTTGTTCCTGAATATGAGGATCTGAAATTTAACTGTCAGGTAGCCGGCATGCCCGATTTTGAGTGGGATGCGCTTCGTAACTATATCAGCGAAACCAGTTTATATGGATTGAAAGGCAAAGGTATTGCCTACGGCATTAAAGCTGCTTTAGACGCCTGGACCGATGCTGGTAATCCAATTCTGAGCGACGAAACGCTTTGGGAAACAGGTTGCGTTTTCGGCAGCAGCGTGGCTGACACCGATGTTATAAAAAATGCCATTAATAAAGTAGACGCCCGCGAATCAAAAAAATTAGGCTCGCGCGTGGTTGAGCAAATCATGAATAGTGGGGTGACGGCTTATATATCCGGTCGGCTGGGTTTGGGTAACAAGATTCTTAACAATTCAGCCGCTTGTGCTACAGGTACTCAATCTATTTTAATGGGCTATGAGTATATCAAAATGGGCATGGCTAAGCGTATGGTAGTGGGCAGCTGTGAGTATGTAGACCGTTATATTTTTGGTGGATTTGATTCTATGCGTGTATTGTCGCGTAAGTTTAATGATAAGCCTGAACGTGCGTCAAGACCTATGAGTGCTACGGCTGGTGGGTTTGTACCGGGATCGGGCGCGGGGGCTTTGATTTTGGAGGACTTGGATTTTGCCTTAGCCCGTGGCGCTAAAATATATGGTGAGTTAAAAGGCGGCGCAACCAACTCAGGCGGACAGAAAAACGGCGGCAGTATGACGGCCCCGGGACCTGAAGGTGTAGTGCGTTGCATTCGCGAGGCTATTGCGGATGCTAATATCGACCCAAATGAAATTGATCTGGTAAGCGGGCATTTAACTGCGACGATTGCCGATAAGCTGGAAATACAGAACTGGGTAAAGGCTTTGGGCAGGGATGGAGATAACTTTCCGATGGTGAATTCGACGAAATCGATGGTAGGACATTCGTTGAGTGCTGCCGGTTCAATTGAAATGGTTGCTGCAGTTTTGCAATTAAAGCATAACTTTGTACACCCTAATTTAAATTTAGAAGACCCAATTCCGGAAATTTTAGATATAATTGGGGAACGGAATTTGCCTACAACAAGAGTAGACAAGGAGATCAACACCATTGCAAAGGCTAATTTTGGCTTTGGTGATGTGAATGCATGTTTGGTGATCTCCAAATATTAAAAACGACTGATGGATAGAAAAGAAATTTTAGTTGAGTTAAAAAAAGTACTGACCCCTTACACGGAAAACAAAGAAATGCTGGAAGGGATCAATGAGCAAACCGACCTTATTAAAGATTTGAAGATCAACTCAGCTAACCTGGTTGATATCATTATAGATGCCGAAGCCCAATACAATATTGAGATAGATTTTGACGCTGCTGAGAAAATGTACAATGTTGGTAACTGCATCGATGTAATTGCCGAAAAGATCAATAAGCCTGCGTGATCAGCGCGGGTAACGATATTGTCGCATTAAAAGCTGTTGACATACAGCGCACACAAAGCCCCGCATTTTACTCAAAATTTATTAGCCCTCAAGAGTTTGCACTTTATCATCCAAACGAGATTGCCCTGGTAAATTTTATTTGGCTGTTTTGGAGTGCAAAAGAGTCGGCTTATAAATATCTTAAACGTATCAGTCCTGAATTGATATTTGCGCCTGCGAAATTGGTGGTACAGCAATTGAATATTCTTCGTCATTCAGAAGTTGCCGAGAATACAGTTTACTATCAAGGTAAATTAGCTGCCGGAGATACTGCGCTTCCATTTTTATCTACGGTAAGTAAGGAATACATAGCCACGATTATTGATCGAGGGGATGTGCAATGGGGAGTCAAAGAAATTGAAGCATCCGATTATGAAAGTCAATCAAAGGCCGTGAGAAACTTTTTGGCGGATGATTTGAAGATGCCTGGAGTATCCGTTGGAAAACATCCTGTCGGTTATCCGGTTTTGATTAAAGATGGAAAAGAGTTAGATATTGCTGTATCCTTTGCGCATCATGATCGTTACATATCTTACTGCTATCAAATTCTGAAATAAAAATTAAATCTGCATTTTTACGACATGCTATCTGTCTCTTTACGTCGTTATCTGTTATTGGTTCTAATTGCTGTCGGACTTTTTGCCTGTAAGTTTGACGATCCCATAAAAAATAAAATCTCTTTTGCTTCAGTAAAGGGCACCATGTTTATCGAGGTGCGTCGCAGTTTTGACAGCGGGTTCATATTTAATAAAGACGGTTACCAGTTGGCGCCCATCTGGCGTGTACAGTTTATCTCAGACACCGCTGCAAGAGTTTATAACCCGGATAAGAAGATCTTCCTGCCATTTAACGTTACGTTAGATCATGATTCGATATTTAACATATCAGGCACTTGGCTTAAGGCTATCAAGGTAAGTAAGGATAGCTTGATCTTCCAGGTGTTAAAGGTTGAAGGTAAGACGGTGTATTATGTAAAGTCGAACGTTTACATGACTTTGTATTCAGAAAAGTATATCACCAATAAACTGCATAGCACCATCGACGAGCAGCGCAAGCCGCTTAAACGAGATACTGCTTATGTTATTAAACGTAAAGCCGTTACCTCAAAACCGGACAGCTTTTTTGCGGCGCGTAAACCTGTGCAGTTTATCAGCGTAAACAAGCTGGCTAGCGTTGAAAAGAAAGGGGTGGAGGCCGATGTGTTGAATAAATGGGATAACTCAGAAGAATATATGTTCCCGGAGTATAGTGTCCACATCCGCAAGGCTTATGAGGATTTTAATTATTCATTTTGGGCTACCGTTGACACTGCAGGCAATATCCACTACCAAAAATCGATGATCTATGTGATGCCCGAATTCCAAAAATCGACCGACCATGCCATCAAGGGGATATGCGATGGCTATATGAAGGCCTATTTTAAGGTGATACCCGGCACTACGCTGGGTATAGTGCATAGCAGCGCCATAGTTTTAAATATCACCGGCTCAAAAAAATAAAAAAGCGGAAAAGCGTGCGCCTCTCCGCCAAAAAAACAATCATTCAACTTATTTCTTAACTGTAGCTGGTTTTGCAGGTGCTTTTACAGCTGGTTTAGCTGGAGCAACTTTTGCGACAGCTGGCTTTGCAGCCGGTTTAGCCGGAGTAGTTTTAGCAACAGCAGGTTTAGTTGCCGATTTTACCGGAATGGTTTTAGCAGCCGCTGGTTGAGCCTTTATAGGAGCAGTTTCAACAGCAATAGCTTTAGTGCCTACTGCCGGAGTTTTAGCCACGCTTACCGGAGCCGTTTTTGTTACCGGTTTTGCAGGTGCCGATGCGGTTTTATCGTTACCTAGTTTAGCTAATTTCTTAGCCAGGTTTTTGGCAGCTTTTTCTATTGATTTTTCGGCCTTTTTAAAGCCGGGACCTATTTCGCCAACTATAGATTTTATTTGAGCTGCAATTTTTTCGCTTAATTCTTTTTTAATAGCCTTCTTAGCTTTTTTTGCTTCAGAAGTGGTTTTGGTTTTTTTCATACGTACGGATATGGATCTAAAGTGCTTTTATGTGATGCGGCAAATTTAGGTTAATTAAATATTGATTTAATATTATGTTTATGTTAACAAACTGAATTTGAATATGTTGTTGCTTAACATAGAATTATTTAATGCTGTTGAATTTCAGTAATTTAAATAGTAAAAAGAAATTAACAGTCTTGCCAATTTTTATTTGTTAAAGGCGGTAAAATGCTTCTGTCAATGCATTCCGATTTATTACCATCGTAATGTTTTGAACAGTAGATGCTGTTTTGTCATCAAATTTTAAATAAGCAGATCGGCGTAAATTTATTTTTGACAAAATAATATTTGGTCAAAAATTTGATTTACTTTTGATCATCTGAAATTAACTGTCTCAGAGAAATAATCCGCTAAAGCCTGTAACGGTGCCTTAAAAAGGTGCCGGTATGGGTTATTTATTTATCTCATAAAGCATACAAAAATGATAATTGGTGTTCCCAAGGAAATTAAAAACAACGAAAATCGTGTTGCCCTGACCCCTGCAGGTGTTGAATCATTAGTAGCCGCAGGTCACAAAGTATTTGTACAAAAATCAGCAGGCGAAGGTTCGGGCTTTACCGATGCCGGTTATACCAAAGCCGGTGCGACGCTGGTTGAAACGGCCGCGGAAGCCTGGGGCGCTGAAATGGTAATGAAGGTTAAAGAACCCATAGAAAGCGAGTTTCAGTATTTTCGTGAAGACCTGGTGTTGTTTACCTACCTGCACCTGGCGGCCGAACCAAAACTAACCGCCGCTTTACTAAAAAGTAAAATAACTGCTATTGCTTACGAAACTATCCAGTTATCAAACGGTCAGCTGCCGTTGTTAACTCCGATGAGTGAGGTCGCGGGGCGTATGTCGGTACAGGTGGGGGCTTGCTTCCTTGAAAAGCCGAATGGCGGTAAAGGCGTATTGCTAAGCGGGGTTCCTGGTGTGCGTCGCGCTAAGGTAACCATAGTTGGTGGCGGTGTTGCAGGTACCAATGCTGCTAAGATTGCCGTAGGTTTGGGTGCTGATGTTACTGTTATCGACAATAATCTGAACAGACTGCGTGAACTGGACGATATCTTCGGATACCAGATCACCACTTTAGCTTCAAATGCTACTACCATTGCCGATTCTGTTAAAAATTCGGACCTTGTGATCGGCGCGGTATTGATTCCCGGTGCAAAATCGCCAAAACTGGTTACTGAGGCTATGGTTGCCGAAATGGAACCCGGATCAGTTATAGTTGACATTGCGATAGACCAGGGAGGTATGTTTGAAACTGCCGATCGTGCTACTACTCACGACAACCCGGTTTATGTAAAGCATGGCGTGTTACATTATTCGGTAGGTAATATGCCGGGCGCTGTAGCGCACACATCAACCTATGCGCTTACCAATGCCACCTTAGGTTATGCTTTGCAAATTGCCAACAAAGGGTACGCAAAAGCTTTTGCTGATAATCCCGCACTTTTAAAGGGGTTAAATATTTACAAAGGCACTGTAGCTTACAAAGCTGTAGCTGATGCTTATAAATACGACTACGTAGAAGCCAAATTTTAATAATAGAATATTATGATACAAAAAAGCCGCGTTTTGATAAAAAGCACGGCTTTTTTGTGTCTGATTTTTTGAACAATTAATGCACGAGCGATGATATGAGTATTTTGGACAAATCTCAAAGCATTATTATAATTTTAAACGATATTATCTAAACCACCAATTTTTTGAGATGCTGTTTACTGTAGCATATTTTATTACAAAAATTGCAATTTGAGATGCTTCTCTATCTTTGAATTATGAACCAGTAGGCTCATCTGAGTGGGAAATAAACTGTGAGATATTTGGGACATTTCCACGTTTTGAGGTATCAATTAGCGTGAGTTTTTGACCAAAAGTTGCTCATTTTAAGTGCTATAGATTGTAAAAGTGTTTAAACCCTGTTCGGCATCTTTTTTGGTCTGTTTTAAATGCTGACCAAAAAATAAATGTTATGTTAATTATTATTTCACAAGTGATTTTATTAATAGTAGCCGTTGCACTGCCATTAAAGCGAAAAAGAGACAGAGCCAAAAAAATTGAGGTAACAGAAAAGGCGCCGGGTTATAAAATAGATACAGATACCTCAGGCGCTAATTATGCAATTAATAAGTTTGGTACGCTTGAAAGAATTAACCGGACAAATTGGTATGAAAATCCGGAGTTCGAAAATTGAGCAAGGTTAATACCAGCAAAATAATCTTAAGTTCTGAATTTACCTGATGGTTTGTTATGCTTATTAGGGCACGGTAATTTGTTTATCACAATATTTTTGCGGTAATTCGACATTACCAAATTATAACCCTAATATCATAGTATAGATGAATCACCTTTCTACCAGCGACTACATCGTTTTCCTTATTTATTTTATTGTTGTTTCAGGCTACGGATATTGGGTTTACCGCAGCAAAAAAAGCAAGCATACCGATACCAAAGATTATTTCCTGGCGCAAGGATCATTAACCTGGTGGGCTATCGGGGCTTCCATTATCGCTTCAAACATTTCTTCCGAACATTTTATAGCCATGTCGGGCTCGGGCTTTGCCATGGGTTTGGCTATATCAAGTTATGAGTGGATGGCCGCCGCTACGTTAATCATCGTGGCAGTTTTCTTCCTGCCCATCTATATTAAAAATAAAATATACACCATGCCACAGTTCCTCTCTACACGGTATAATGATACGGTGAGTGGTGTAATGGCTATTATCTGGCTGCTGATCTACATTTTTGTTAATCTCACCTCTATATTTTTCCTTGGAGCATTAGCTATCGAGACCATCACAGGTATTTCATTTAACTATTGTATCATCGCGTTAGCTATATTTTCGGTATTCATTACCCTTGGCGGGATGAAGGTAATTGGCTATACCGACGTTATACAGGTGTTTGTGTTGATAATGGGCGGATTGATAACCTGCTATAAGGCGCTTGATCTCGTATCACTTAAATTGGGGGCAAAAACAGTGATGGGTGCGCTACCTATTTTAAGACAACAGGCTCCTGATCACTTTCACATGATCTTTCATCCGGGTGACAAATATTTTAATGACTTACCCGGCATAGCGGTATTAGCAGGTGGCCTGTGGATCAATAACCTGAATTATTGGGGGTGTAACCAGTACATTGTACAACGCGCACTGGGTGCCGATTTAAAAACCGGCCGCAGCGGTTTAATCTTTGCCGCATTTTTGAAATTGTTAATTCCGGTTATTGTGGTTATTCCGGGTATTGCTGCGTATGTAATGTATCAGCATGGTTATTTCCATGCCGAGATGCTGGATAACGGCGTTCCTAAACCCGACCATGCTTACCCAACTTTGATGAACCTATTGCCATCTGGCGTAAAAGGTTTAGCTTTTGCTGCTTTAACAGCTGCCATAGTTGCATCTCTGGCCGGTAAAAGCAATAGTATAGCTACCATATTTACATTAGACATCTTTAAGAAATACATCGACAAAAATGCGTCAGAGCGTAAATTGGTTTATGTGGGCAGAGTAGCCGTTGTGGTAGCTTCGATTATAGCTATGGTTATAGCGCCAACGTTGCGCACATTTGATCAGGTGTATCAATTTATTCAGGAGTATGTTGGGTTTTTCTCTCCGGGGATATTTACCATTTTCCTGTTGGGATTTTTCTGGAAACGTACAACTTCAAGGGCGGCATTAACTACAGCTATCGCTACTATCCCGCTTTCGGTAATATTTAAATACTTGCCAGAGATTACGCATGGTGCCATAGCGCCAATTCCGTTCCTGCATCGTATGACCTGGGTTTTTGCTATTGTAATGTTGCTAACAATTGTCGTAACTTTATTAGATCCGGCGAGTAAGCACAACAAACAAGCCCTTGAGGTGGATACTAAAATGTATAAAGTAACTCCCGGTTTTATTGTTGCGTCGGTTGCTATATGTGGCATACTGATTGCGCTTTATACCGTATTTTGGTAAACCAGTTAAACAAAACACAGATATGGAAAATCTAAATGAAAAGGAACTTTCTCCGCTGTCAAGCTTAGACGTTTGGGAAGATGATGTTTTGCAGCGATATCCTGAAGAGGGTCCGGCTAAAAAGAAGGAAGAATTTAGAAATTATGACTCGCCCGAGCGCGACAGCGTTCGCGAGTTTTATCGCCTTAATCATAAATATCAGACCTATGATAATGTACTGGCTAAAAAAGCCAATTTCCTGAAGTTTGATAAAAAGGAAATGCCCTGGTGGCAAGCCATGGAATACTTGAATACACTGGTTGATGATTCTGATCCGGATATTTCATTAGATCAGCTGCAGCATTTGCTGCAAACTGCCGAAGCTATCCGTGCCGATGGTCATCCCGACTGGTTTGTACTTACAGGTTTTATCCATGACCTGGGTAAAGTGCTTTGCCTGTTTGGCGAGCCGCAATGGAACGTAGTAGGCGATACCTTCCCGGTAGGATGTGCTTTCTCTGACAAGATTGTTTATCCTGAGTTTTTCGCTGCAAATCCTGACGTTCACGATGAACGATTTAATACGAAATATGGTGTTTATTCGCATCAATGCGGATTGGATAATGTAAACATGTCCTGGGGACATGATGAGTATTTGTACCAGATCACCAAAGATTATTTGCCTGAGCCGGCGCTTTATATGATCCGCTATCATTCATTCTACTCACAACACCGTGAGCATGCTTACGACCATTTGCTTTCTGCGCACGATCAGGAGATGTTTAAATGGGTAGATAAGTTCAACCCATACGATTTGTACTCAAAAAGCCCGAAACCTCCGGTGGTATCTGAATTAAAGCCCTACTACGAGGACCTGATTGCTAAATATTTACCGGCGACGGTTAAATTATAATATTCAAAAATAAAAAGCCTTTCAGCAATGAAGGGCTTTTTGCGTTATTACCTCCTTTATGAAATTGAAAGTCTACCTATCCTTTTTATCGATTTTATTTGTTTTTTCTGCGGATGCGCAACAAAACCCACGCGATCTGTACCCAGATACCTGGGTGGCCACTGATGCCTTAGGCCGCACTATGCCGACCATTGATTTGGTTGGACCGGTAAAGAAAGATCATAAAAGGGTAGTAGGAATATTTTATATCTCGTGGCACAGCGATAATCTGAATAAGTCGATAAGCGCACCATATGCCGGTGACGTTACAAAAGTATTGGCCGCCGATTCAAATGCCCGCCTTGACGCTAAAAACCCTTTGTGGAAAGAGCCTTCATACCACTGGGGTGAGCCTGAAAATGGCTACTTTTTAAGCAGAGATGAATATGTTATCCGTAAGGATATGTCAATGCTGACAGATGCCGGTGTTGATGTGCTGATCTTTGACGTTACCAATGCTGTACGCTATTGGAACGAATGGGAAACCATTTTCACTGTAATGGAAAAGATGAAGGCCGAGGGCAATAAAGTGCCTCAGTTTTGCTTCTGGGCATTTAATGGCCCGGTGATCACCGTTGTGCAGGATTTGTACGATAAAATTTATAAAGCCAATAAATACCCTGACCTGTGGTTTTATTGGAATGGTAAACCACTGCTGCTTTATAATGGTAGGCCTAAAACCCAGGACGCCACAGGTAACGTGCAGAAAAACCCTAATCCGCACTATGATGAAGCAGCGTTGACCGATAAAAACAATCCGCATTACGGCAATAAAGATTATACCTCGAAATACTATACCGATTATACACAGGAGGTGAAAGACTTTTTCACTACCCGCAGCATGTGGTGGGGCTATTACAAATGGAACGGTAAACGTTACGTAGGCACCGAAGATAACTGGAGTTTTGGCCTTGATATGGGAGACAAAAAAGTGCGTAATTTGCCCGTTGACAGCCTGATAGCTACCCATAAAGGCGAGCGTGAAGAAATGGCGGTTACTCCGGCGCAACATCCGTCAAGTTTGATTGGTAAGTCATGGTCGAGAGAAAACGGGGAACCTCAATTAGATTCGCATGACTTACCTGTGCCGACTTACGTACCCTGGCTAAAAAAGACAGTGATGCATCCCGAAGGTTATGGTATATATTTCCAGGAACGCTGGGATGAAGCGATAAAAGCCGATCCGACATTCATGTACATCAACGACTGGAACGAATGGACGGCCGGCAAATATCAACCTGACGCAGGTAAAACGTTCGACTTTATGCGCCGTAAAAACCCTTATTTCTTTGTTGATCAATACAATGCCGAGTTTAACCGCAGCATACAACCCATGAAAGGCGGCTATACAGATAATTACTACATGCAGATGGCGGAAAATATCCGTCGATATAAAGGCATTCGGGCAATACCGCAGCTAAAAGGATTCGGTCATATTAAGATTGATGGTAATTTTAAAGATTGGTATGCTATTAAAACTGAATACCGGGACACCAAAGGCGATGTATTCCACCGGGATTTTAATGGCTATGGTGGTCTGCATTATCGCGACACTTCCGGTCGTAATGATATTATAACTTGTAAGGTGGGAGTGGACGCGGTTAATGTGAACTTCTATACGGAAACAGATCAGCCCTTGACATCATCGAAAGGTAATAACTGGATGCTTTTGTTTATTGATGCTGATAAAAACTCAAATACGGGCTGGTATGGCTATGATTATATGATCAACAAAAAAGTTATCGACAACAAAACCACGACATTGATGCACTATGACTCCAAAACTCCCGGCGACCATTGGGTAACCGTTGCAAAAGTAAATTACAGATATGCAGGTAATAAGTTGGAGATAGCCGTCCCGCGATCTCTATTGAAACTGATCGGAAAATCGGTGACTTTCGATTACCACTGGTGCGACAATCCCACGAACCTGATTGATCCGATATCATTAAGCACCGGCGGTGACAGTGCGCCAAACCGCCGGTTTAATTATCGTGTTATCTGGAAAAATTAGATACTATATCGGTCGCCTGAAATAGCTTTGACGTTAATCTTAACCATCTTGCTACCCAGGTTTTCGTGGGTCGCTTTTAGTGTGATAATCCCGGTGCTTTTGGTTTTGCTTTTCACCCAAATAGCTGCCGCGCCACCGCTATCAGTCAAATTAAACGGATTGTCGCCAATAATAGAACCAGGGCCACTAATTTCGAAGCTTACGTTGCCCGTGGCAAATGGTCTTGCCGCGCCGTATTTGTCGGTTACCCTGAACACTACTTTGCTCGCATCGGAGCCATCGCCTAAAATTTCTTTGTCATCAGCCATAACAAAGAATTGATCTTGTTTAGTGTTGGCAGAGAAAGAACGCGAGGTAACTCTTACTCCGTTTAAATAGCCGTCAATACGCAGTTCGGTTGGTTTGGCATCAGCAAATTCCAGATCAACAAAAAATGGTGGGTGTTTCAGGTTACCATAATTCGCCACATCCGGCTTTACAGTAGCGTGTGCCTTACCATCAACAAATAGCTTTAACTCATTGCAATTAGAGAATACAGCTACACCTTTACCCGGCCCGTTTAGCGATTTCGAACCGAAATCCCAATAAAAGTTAGGATGAATAACAGCGCCACGTTTAGGGTCACCTTGCGACATATAGAATGTTGCACCCAATTTAGGTATCCTGAATACGTCTGCCACACCCGGATATTTTACCGCACGGAATTGATTTAACAAGCTACCATACTCAAATGCGCACCACGCTACAACACCGCCATTACGTGGGTCGTTAGCAGCTTTATGATGCGCTTGCGCATGTACAATGGCTTGCAACTGCTGGAAGTTTAACTCCCCTGTACGACGGTAATAAGCATTAAAGTTTTTTCGAGCCGGATAATTGTATTGGCCCACAGCTTCGGCAAGGAAATATGGGTAGCCCTCGACGGCTTTTAAAATGCCAACGCTGCCGTCAGGCTCAGAATGGTAGTCATCAAAGGCAAATACGTCCTCGTGCCAGGTTGTTTCCCAGTTTTTACGGGAGTCAGGGGTCATAGAGCCCGAAGTTTGTCTTGAGTCATCCAATTCTTTGGCGATGGCTTTGGTTTTGCGATAAAGTTCCACATCATTCGGCGACTCATTAACACGCGTGCCCCAAATAATAACAGAAGGGCGGTTGCGGTCGCGGATAATCATGTCACGGCAGTTTTGCATCAGGATTTCTTTCCAGGTGTCGTCGCCGATATATTGCCAGCCCGGAACTTCCTCCCAAACCATCAAACCCAACTCGTCGCAGGCATTAAGAAACGCGTCATTTTGGGGATAATGGGAGCAGCGCACCATATTACAATTGAGCAAATGCTTCAACATTTCGGCGTCTTTACGTATCACACGTTCAGGCACAGAGAAACCAACATAAGGGTAAATCTCATGGCGATTTAAGCCGAATATGCGCAGTTTTTTACCATTCAGATAAAATCCGTCCAATTTGAATATCGCCTCACGTAAACCAATGCGCGTGGTATGATTATGTATAGCCTCACCTTCTGTAGATACTGTAGTTATGATGTGATAAAGCTTCGGATTATCCACATGCCAAAGCGTGATATTGTGTATATCGTTCAAAGTCAGATCAAGTTCGGTTTTCCCTGCCTGAGCTATTTTAAGCGATTTTTCAGTATGAGCAATGATCTTGGCTCCATCGGTCAATTCAACTTTTACCTTTACTGCTTTGCCTTTCAAAGCGGAATCCAAGGTACATTTGATGTCAATCTTACGGTTATCCTTCAAAACATCAACGGGTTTAGCAAAAACGTCGCTTACATAAATATGTGGTACTGCTTCCAAACTTACAGAACGATGAATACCACCAATTTCGAGGTAGTCAACTGCTTTTGGGCCTTTCGGGGAACCGTCGGGCGGTACGTCGCTAAAGGTTGAATCAACTTTTAGGGCCAGTACGTTTTTACCCGGCTTAACCAAATCAGTAATTTCATATTTAAAAGGAAGATAACCACCCTGGTGTGTTGGCAGTTCGTGGCCGTTTACGCTTGGTGTAGCATTGGTCATTACGCCATCAAAGTTCAGGAACAGTCTGAAGCTTTTTAATCTTTCAGGTATAGTGAAATGTCTGCGGTAAACCCAAATGTCTTCCCATTTTGCCGGGTCCCAGTCTTGCCATGAAAGGCCATCAAGAACAGCATGCGGTATTGTTACCGGTTTAAAGCCGGCGTCGTTAAACTTGGTCTCCATGGCGGCAGGAGTGTATTTGCCACCAAACAGCCAGTTTTGATTTAAGGAGAATTTAAGTGCAGCTGCACCTTGTTTTACCGGGGCGCCTTTACTGGTTATAAAGCTCATTAATGAACCCGAGCCCAGTGCCACTGCGCCTACGGCGCAATTCTGTATAAAGTTTCTTCGCGAATAGCCGGAACGATCGTTGTTCTGACGCTCAAAAATTTGATCTGCAGACATGGTTTATCAATAGTTGGTCAATAATAGGTTTGTTGCGATGCATAGCATGCAATGCGAAAATTAGAGATTTAAATTTACAATTGAGTACGCCAATTTATTGTGCATCACATTTTTTACAGAATTGGTATACACAAGATAAGCGTAATCTTATAATTCGTTCCATATCATACTTGCAATTGTGAGCTAAAATATCGGTATCTTTAGCTAATCATCAACACATCTGACAAAACATATCAACCATGAAACTTAAATTTATCCTGACTTTGCTGGTATCGGCCGGTGCTTTAGCGGCCAATGCACAGCGCCCCGCGCCCGATCATGAAACGACAAAAGGCGGCCAATTGACCATTCAGCCCGTTAACCATGCTACTATGGTGCTTACTTATCAGCATAAAAATATTTATGTCGATCCGGTTGGTGGTGCCGATGCTTTTAAAGGCGAACCTGCCCCGGACATGATCCTGATCACCGATATTCATGGTGATCATCTCGATCCTAAGACCATCAGCGCTGTTAATACCAAACATGCCATTTTGGTGGTACCACGGGCAGTGGCCGATAAATTGCCGGATGCCGATAAAGCCGATTTGGTTATCCTGAAAAATGGCGAAAGCATTAATAAATTGAATATCGAAATAACTGGCATCCCCATGTATAATCTGCCTGAGTCGCCTACTGCTTTTCATACCAAGGGCAGAGGGAATGGCTACGTGCTGACTATCGGTGGTAAGAAGGTTTATATTTCCGGAGATACTGCTGATATCCCTGAAATGCGTGCATTGAAAGGCATTGACATTGCTTTTGTGTGTATGAACCTGCCATATACGATGGATGTTAAGACTGCCGCCAGCGGTGTGTTGGCCTTTAAGCCGAAGGTGGTTTATCCGTATCACTATCGCGGTCAGGACATTAACGAATTCAAAAAACTGGTTAATGCCGGTGACAAAAACATCGATGTGCGACTAAGAGATTGGTACGCCAAATAATTATAACAGCATTAGCGACCCGGCCCATTAGCCGGGTCGCTTTGTTTTGAAATAATGATAACATAATACGCGCTTAATAATTTATTTTGTCCTTTTGATTTCGGATACAAATTGAGTTTATGAAGAGAAGATCGGCCCTGAAGAATCTGGGTGGCTTATTGCTGCTACCGTCGTTAAGTTTTGGTGAGACTACTGCGAAAAGGAAACGTTCTTTACGCATAGCGCATATTACCGATGTGCATTTGAAAGACAAATTTGACGCACCGGCCAAATTTGCCGAGTGCCTGCATCACCTGCAAAAGCAAAACCCCAAGCCCGATCTGATATTGAATGGCGGCGATTTTGTGTTCGATATGAACAAGGAAAACATAGACACCATAAACGCCCAATGGAACCTGGTAAACCATCTCTGTAAATCAGAATGCAGTATACCAACGCATTCTTGCATTGGCAACCATGACATCTGGTGGAACGAAAGCAATAAAGGGCAGGCCGCATACGGCAAACAATATGCGCTCGACCGCTTGCAGCTAATTAAACCTTACCATAGCTTTAACCAGGGCGGATGGAAGTTTATAGTGCTGGACAGCGTTCACCTGGATATTGATGGTACCTGGTATATCGGCAAATTGGGCGATGAGCAGTTTGCCTGGCTGGAAAGTGAATTGAAAGCTACAGATCCGAATATGCCGGTTCTGATCCTGTCGCATATACCGATACTCACGGCTACCAATTTAGTGGACGATGGTGTTGTTAACCGCTGGACGATGTATGGCGGTGATATGCATACAGACGCGGCGAAGCTTATACGCCTGTTCTACAAGCATCCAAACGTAAAACTATGCCTGAGCGGGCACATTCACCTGCGCGAACGGCTGTTGTATAACAATGTAACCTACATTTGCAACGGTGCTGTCAGCGGCGCCTGGTGGGAGGGTAACAAGCACGAAACTGCTCCCGGTTACGGCTTGATCGATCTGTATGATGATGGCAGTTTTGATGAGCGGTATATAAATTATCTGGCCTAGTGTGTTTCACGAAAAGGTGAAACAAGTGAAACACTGTTTTTGTATAATTTGTTGTTAATGAGTGCTTTGCTAAAAATAAGTGAAACAAAATGAAACAGAGCTAATACTTTAAGTGGTTGTTGTATGTATCTTTATATTAGGTTGTTATATTTTTTTCTGACTTTTTGACCAAATGAAGTGAAACATCTAAAGTAATGGTCTTTATTTCTTCATTCTGTCTTTGTTTGCTTTCCACCAAGCCCAGTTGTAAGCTTTCATATCAAAGCCTTGCAGGTAGCTTATTTTCCAGTTGCCGTTTTCATTTACAGCTTTAACATCGTAAGTGAAATTATCGCCCCAGGTCCATTTAAATTGTGCCCGGTTGTTGTTAATACTGATGTCTTTTATTTTTATGATAGTCCAGTAGTCATCAATCGGTTCATCCTGGCAATTGCACCACTCGTCTACATCGTCATTAAAGGTGGGCAAATCGCCTTCAACCCAAAGCGATGAGCCATCTCTCAGTTCTTTATCCATCCGCACAGCAATATTGCGGTAATCCTTTAAAAAATCATCAGCAAATAAACCTGTTGTTTTGAGCTCGCTGATCGCTTTTTGATTTTCCTCAAGATCTATGGCCTTAAAAAGTGTGTCTGCCGGGTTAAGCTTTATCGGCCTGAAACCATCATACTTTAACTTTTGGGTAGCATGCCATTTATAAAGGTTTTTCACCAGATTGGTCAGTAAAATGCTGTCTTCAGCTATATTTTGTTTTGGGGCGATTTGGATAACAGTAGTATGGGTTGTTGTAGTTTTGGTCACCGTATCTTTTTTATTAGTGTTGCTATTGCTATGGCAACTCCAAAATATGCTCGCAATAAGCAACGCAAAGCTCGCGGAATAGGTTAGGTTGGTTTTCATGTTATCTAATTAAGTAAATCAATAGCTATGCTCCAAATAATATTAAATCCCCAAATAGTTATCTGCTACGGGTTGGTGTTTAACGTTTGTGTGTCCTATATTTGGCTGTTTCGTAAAACAAATGCATCCGCTTATACAACATATTCAAAAGGTCACTGGCAACACGGTGATAGCTGATGAAAGCATCCTGCCTTTTTTTGAAACAAAAGTCTATAAGAAAAAGGAGATATTATTACAAGAGGACGAGCGTTGTCTGAATTATTTCTTTGTGGTAAAAGGATGCCTCAGGCTTTACTTTCTGGATCGCAACGGGGCAGAACAAACCTTACAATTTGCTTTAGAAAACTGGTGGATGACCGATATGGATGCTTTCAGAGCCACACGCAGTTCTGCCTATACCATACAGGCCATGGAAGTCACAGAAGTGTTAGCCATAAACCGTTCAAATTATGAACAGATCTTACAGCAATTCCCGGTGATAGAAAGCTATTTCAGAGCGGTATATGAGCGCGCCTACGCGGCGTCCCTGCTTCGCATCCGTATGATATCAAGAATGCCGAAGGATGAGTTTTATGACCTGTTTCAATCAAAATATCCCGATTTTATACAACGTATACCGCAAAAAATATTAGCCTCTTTTTTAGGCTTTACGCCTGAATATCTGAGCGAATTGCGGAAGAACAAAGTAAAGGCAAACCCATGACCGAAAAGCTATATCTGCATATCAAAAAACTAGTTCCCAGTTTTGCTGTAGAACAAGAAACGCTAACGCCTTATTTTCAGCCCCAATCGGTAAAAAAAGAAGAGCTGCTATTGAAAGAGGGCGACACCTGTGATAGTATTTACTTTGTTAATAAAGGCTGCCTTTATATGTTTTATGAGGATGATAAGGGCAGGCAGGTAATTCATTTTGCTTTAGAAAACTGGTGGATAACCGATTATAAGACTTTTGCCGACAGCAAACCGGCTGTTTATTCGATAGCGGCGATGGAGGATTCCGAAATTATCAGCATCAGTCGCAAAGATTACGAAGCGCTCTTATTGAAATACCCTTTGCTGGCGCTATATTTTAACCAGATCCATGAACGGGCCTATGGCGCGGCTTTGTTTAAACAAAAAACCTACGCTACAGTATCTAAAAAATATTTTTACCACTACTTCAGGAGCACTTATCCTGAACTTATGCGCAAAATGCCCGATGATATTTTTGCGTCCTACATGGGTGTATCCGTTGCAACTTTAAAACAATTGCAGGACGAATACATTTCTTAAACCAGCTTAAGTTTTTGCGGGCGGGCTATTTTCATCTTTGTATCAACAGATAACCAAAAGAAAAAGTTATGAAAATAGTAGTTATTGGTGGTACCGGCCTTATTGGTACCCAACTGGTAAACCAGTTACAACAAACCGAACATGAAGTAGTAGTAGCATCGCCAAACACCGGTGTTAATACCCTAACCGGCGAAGGCGTTAAAGAAGTGCTTCAAGGTGCCCAGGTGGTGGTGGATGTTTCAAACTCGCCTTCATTTGATGACGGACCCGTAATGAACTTTTTTAAAACCGCCAACGAGAATTTATTACCTGCCGAAAAAGCTGCCGGAGTGAAACATCACATTGCATTATCAGTAGTAGGTACGCAAAAATTACAGCAAAGCGGCTATTTCAGAGCTAAACAAGTGCAAGAGGATTTGATAAAAGCATCGGGTATTCCTTACACCATTGTTCATGCTACGCAGTTTTTTGAATTTGCCGGTGGCATTGTGCAAATGAGTATGGCCGATGGTAAAGTTGTAGTGCCTGATGCTAACATACAACCCATAGCCAGTAAAGATGTAGCGGCTTTTATGGCGCAGACAGCTTTATCTGCACCGGCCAATAAGATATTGGAGATAGGCGGCCCTGAAAAATTTTACATGGCCGACTGGGTTAAAAAATACACTCAGGCAACCCATAAAGATCTTACAGTAGTTGCCGATGCTAAGGCCCTGTATTCCGGAGCTGCAATCAGCGCAGATACGCTGGCACCTGAAGCCGCAGTTTATCTCGGAAAAACAGATTATGCTGATTGGATTGCGGTGCCCGCAAACCAACGTTAATTTAAAGATTTATAATGCAAAGCCCTTCATCACCGAAGGGCTTTTGCATTATGGACATAAAAAAGAAAAACCCTTTCTTTTCAGAAAGGGTTTTGAGCGAAAGACGAGATTCGAACTCGCGACCCCGACCTTGGCAAGGTCGTGCTCTACCAACTGAGCTACTTTCGCGTTAGGGTTGCAAATATATGGAGAAATAGATTTTCTGCAAGGAAAAAATGTATTTCATCTGATAGTCAGCCGGTAATTGTTATAAAAGCACAAAGGCGCTCTGAAAAGAGCGCCCCGTGCACATATATAAACCAGCTTTCTTAATTCAATGGTTTAGTGCTATACACATGATATTCGCCGGGAGCGAAGCTCATAGTAAAAGGCACTGATGTTACGTTTATGCTTGTACCGGTCAAATTATCGTACCAGGTACCTGTAGATGCAAAGTTTACATTCTGGCTTTGAGTCACCACATCAAAATTTGCGACTACTTCCAGGTTATTACTTGGATCGGTAAGCTGAACCGTTTTTACCGGCCCCGTTAATGAGTAGTTGAATGTACTTGTATTAAATACCGCATTGTTTATTTTCCATTTTATCATGTGGGCATAAATATCATGCAGGTGTCTGCGGTTAATATCTTGCAAATATTCCCAATGGATAGGCTTTTCGCCTGTGCGGCCATTGGTATTGATGCTAATGTCGTAACCAAACTCGCCAAATTGCCACAACATTTTAGGTCCCGGTGATGAAAGCAAAACCACCGCTGCGGCTTCGTCGCGTTTCAGGCCTGTCGCCAGATCTTTTACATTATAGGTGCCCGATATGTTGCCGTATTGCTCGTTTTTATATTGCAGGCGCTCCTCGTCATGGCTCTCAAAATAAGTGATGTTGCCGGTTGAACTGTTAAAGCCATATCGGTCATAAAACAAACCTGAAATATCCCAGCTTGGGTTGGTAGCATAGCCCATGGTACATTGCTCGGCCGGGCCTGATAAGTTGTTCCACATCATCATACCTTGCGACACTAATTCGGCCTCTTCCTGGTTCACGGCAAAATATTCAAGTATCACGTACACATTTGGGTCGATGCTTTTCATATATGTATTGTAGTCCTTCCAGATAGAAATACGACTGGCATCATACTGCGACCATGCGTTTTCGTCGGTAGTATAGGTCTGCGTAAAACCTTTGGCCAAATCAAAACGGAAACCATCCACATGATATTCCTGTATCCAGAATTTAACCACGTTTTTAAAGAAGTATTTGGTTGCGGCGCTTCCATGATTAAAATCATAACCCACATTATCCGGATGTTTAGGGTCGACGTTGAACCATGGATTATCGGCCGTAGGTTTTTGGGTTGATGTGTTGAAATACATCTGCACCATTGGCGATGAGCCGAAGGAATGGTTCAGTACCATATCCTGAATAACGGCAATGCCTTTAGCATGACACGCGTCGATAAAAGTTTTCAGATCGTTCTTGGTGCCGTAATATTTATCGGGCGCAAAGTAATAGTCAGGATTATATCCCCACGATGAATTACCCTCAAACTCATTTATTGGCATCAGCTCGATGGCGTTTACACCCAGGCCTGCCAGATAACCTAAAGAATCGGTAAGCGTTTTATAGCTGTGTGTAGCCACAAAATCGCGCACATGCAACTCATATATCACCAGTTTTTTTGGGTCAGGACGAGTAAAGTTTCCCACTTTCCAGCTGTAAGTTGGCTGGTTAGCCTGCATTACGCTTACTATACCGCTTTGCCCGGCAGGGTAGGCCTTCAGGTTAGGGTAAACGGTTGCGGGGATGTATGGATCGTTATTCGGGTCCAGTATCTTTTGGCAGTACGGGTCGCCAACTTTTAAGGAGTTGTCAATCAGGTATTGGTAAGCGTATTCTTTGCTTGGGTCGATGTTGTCTATCTGTACCCACCAGCGCGTGCCATCAGGCGTTTGGTTCATAACGGTTGGCTGCCAGTTATTAAACTCACCAATCACGCTTACCGACGATTTGCCGGGTGCATACAAATTGAATATCACAGAAGCACCGCCATTAATAAAAGTAGTGCCATCTACCGCGCCTGACGGAAGCGGTTTTCCGTTAACCACGGTGGTACCATTGTTACCCGAATTGTTGCTATCAGCAGATACACCACTCTTTTTGCACGCAGATACTATAAATAACACAGCTGTTAGCAGATATAAATATTTTCTTTTCATGGCGTATCTTATTTCTTTAATTCAAGCACCAGAATACCTTTGGCAGGTATGTTCAACTGTTTCAGATTGCCGATGTGGCTGCCGGTTATTACGTTTACGGCGCTGTGGTAGCCGTTCATGCGTTCATCGTACCGATCGGTATTTGCGGTCGCTTCTTTTTCGTTACTGTTGTATACTACCATTACACTCTGTTTGGCATCATACCTGAAATACACATAAATGCCACTCTGCGGAATGTATTGCATTAATTTACCGGTTTGCAGTGCAGATGAGCCTTTTCTGAAACGAGCCAGCGTACGGATGTAATTGAATACCTCATTTTCTTCCTTGCTTCTGCCTGCGGCAGTAAACTTATTGTGTTTATCGCCGGGCCATCCGCCCGGGAAATCCATGCGTACCTTGCCATCAGGGTTTGAGAAGTTTTTCATCAGTATCTCATCGCCATAATAGAGTTGTGGTACGCCACGCAAGGTTAACAACATAGCCATGCCCGATTTGAATTTGGTCACATCCTCACCAACAATTGACAAAAAGCGACTCATATCATGGTTGTCCACAAAAATGGTGTTGCGAGTGGCATCCTGATACATAAAGTCTTGCGCAAGGACGTTGTATAGTCGGTTTACGCCGTCGGTCCAGCCTTCTTTGCCGTTTAGGGCCTCGGCAATGGCGTCTTTTACCTGGCCGTCGGTAATGCCAGGCAGGTGAGTATCAAAGCCGCGGTTTACCGTATTGCCCTGGGTAAAGAAAGCTTGATTAGCTACGCTCCAAACTAAAGTCTCACCAAAAATGGACAGATACGGAAATTCAGCCTGTACTTTTTTGGCCCAATCAGCTATATAAGCCGGATCGTTGTATGGGTAGGTATCTAAACGAAAGCCATCGACACCGGCATACTCAACCCACCAGATATGATTTTGGGTAATGTAATTTTGCACGTATGGATTATTCTCATTCATATCCGCCATGCGGTGATCAAACCAGCCCTGCTCCATCACCTTACGATCAATGGCTGAGACATGCGGATCCATCATAGCCGCGTCGCGGAAGTTTGATTGGGTATATTTTGGCCATTGATGCACCCAGCTTTTCATCGGCATATCTTTGATGAACCAATGCTCTGTGCCCACGTGGTTATGCACCAGGTCTTTCACCACTTTAAGGCCCATAGCGTGGCATTTATCTACAAATTGTTTGTACAACTCATTGGTGCCATAACGCGGGTCGACTTTGTAATGATCAGTCACCGCATACCCATGATAGGAGGCCGATGGTTCATCGTTCTCTACTTCAGGTGTCAGCCAGATGGCGGTAACGCCCAGATCTTTCAGATAACCCAGATGATCGATAACACCCTGTATATCTCCGCCGTGGCGGTAATACATACTGTCACGATTAAGCCTGGTTTCCAGCATGCCGGGTTTAACGTCGTTTGACGGATCGCCATTGCTAAAACGGTCAGGCATCAATAGATAAATCAGATCTTTATTAGTAACGCCCTGTGCCCGGTTAGGAGAGGTGTTACGTTGTTTCAGTTCATAAACATAGCTCAGATTACCGGTTGATTTTTTAAAGCTGATGGTAAACTTACCCGGCTTTGCCGCCGAAGATATCACCAGATCTAAAAACAGATAATTTGGATTTTCGACCTTATGCACCGCAGCTAGTTTTACTCCCGGATAGGTAATACTAACCGAGCTGGCGGCAATGTTATTGCCATGTACAATAAGCTGCAGCTTTGGGTTCTTCATGCCCGTCCACCAAAACATAGGCTCAACCCGCTCTAAAGCAGGAATAGTTTGAGCCTTTAAACCGGCAGTTAGGAATGCTAGAGCCGAAAAAATTAATAACCTGATTCTCATATTTAGTAGCTGATAATAAACTGATTTGGGTTGTTGCTGATAACAACTGTTTTAACGTTCGATCCTTCGACAGGGTTAGCTACACCTTGCGGATCAAATCTTGAAATTGGTGCAATTAGTGATGAAAGTTCGTCTTTCAAACCTAAGGCTTTATTGTTCATTTTGATGGTACCGTTAAAACCATGCAATACCAATTTAATGTTTTTAAACTTTGATGCCATGCTGCCTTCGGCTTTTGTAAAGCTGATAGTATGGTTAGCGGCGTTATAATTGATCTGGCGCTTGTAAAAATCGCCTTGTTCATATTTAAAGCTCTCGCCATCATCTTCATAATAAGTATAGCTATTGTTCAGGTTACCCTGATAAATGTGTAAGCTTAAAGTGTCAGTCGGTTTTTCTGTAGTATTTTGAATAAGCGACTGCATTGGTATAATGCTGCTCTCTTTTACCCAAACCGGTAATTTGCTCATGCTTATATCTATATTTTTCGACTGCTTGCCTTCTTGCACTTTGTCGTTATACAGATCATACCATTTACCGGCAGGAAAATACACTTTACCATATTGCTGACCGCTTTCAAAAGGAGCTATCATGAAGGCGGTGCCAAACATAAACTGATTTTCAAACAGCGGGTTATACACATTGTCGTCAAAGGTGTAGTTGATGGCCAGCGTACGCATAAGCGGTCTGCCGGTTTGTGTGGCATCGTAAAATGCGCTGTACAAATAAGGCATTAACTTATATCGCAGGTTGATGTAATTGCGTGATATCTCCAGCACTTCCTCACCAAATGCCCAGGGCTCGGCCGATTTTGTGTTTACGCCTGTATGGCTGCGGAAATAGGGATTAAATGCGCCAATCTGTATCCAACGGGCATATAGAGTAGGACTGCCGTTGCCGGTAAACCCACCGACATCCATCCCTGTAAACGGCACCCCGCTAACGCCTAAACTATTCAATAAACGTACGCCTAATAGCATATGACTGTCTTCAGCGCGGTTGTCGCCGGTCCACATGGCCGAATAGCGCTGTATGCCTGAATAACCGGAGCGGCTCAATATAAATGGTCTTTTACCAAATGCTTCTTTGGCGCCGTCATAGCTGGCATGAACCATATTTAAGCCATATACATTGCGAGCCTGCATGTGCGACGCTTTTTTGCCTTCGAAGTCGAAAATAATGTTGTCCGGCATTTTTTGGCCCCAGGTGGCAATCTCGTTCATGTCGTTCCAGATGCCGCTGATGCCGTCATCGCCATATTTCTTCATTTCAGTGCCCCACCAGGCGCGGCCTTTTGGGTTGGTAAAGTCGGGGAAGTTACACCAGCCCGGCCAAACTTCGCCGGCATAATTGGTGCCATCAGGGTATTTGATAAACACGTCGTTTTTCAAACCTCTGTCGAAAACACCGTAGCCAACATCGGTTTTTACACCCGGGTCAACAATCACTGTGATCTTAAAACCCATGCTTTTCAGCTTGTCGGTCATGCGTTTTGGATCTGGGAAACGGCTTTTGTCCCAGGTAAACACTTTGTATTTATCCATGTAGTGGATGTCCAGGGTAATACCATCAGAAGGAAGCTTTTTTTCACGCAGGGTTTGCGCAATGCGCATCACCTCGGTTTCAGGATAATAGCTGTAGCGATTTTGCTGATAACCCAGGCTCCATATTGGCGGCATTTTCATGCGGCCGGTAAGCGAGGTGTAGGAGGTGATTATATCGGCCAATTGTTTGTGGTAGATGAAGTAATAGTTCATCTCGCCACCGCGGGCACCGAACGATGAAAACCGGTTGTTGCTGGCGCCGAAATTAAAATCAGACTGAAAAGTGTTATCGAAAAATATGCCGTAGTTGATGTTATGGTGGATGCCCACATAAAATGGAATAGTTGAATAAATAGGATCCTGATCGGTCCTGTAGCCATAGGTGTCGCTGTTCCAATTGGTGTAGCCGCTACCGCGACGATCCAGATTGCCGGTTTTTTCGCCCAGACCTATAAAACGTTCACCATCTTGCATGTGCTTGTATGTGGTAACCGATTCATTCACCCATGAAGTGTTTAAGCCGGTCTCGTCCTGGTTGATAATTTTACCATCCAAGGTATAAAAGGCTACAGCGAAAGGTGTTTTTGATATGATCGCTTTTAACGAATCAGTAACAATGTTAATGCTGGATGCGTCCTGAGTGATACTAACCTTTGTTTTTTGCGGCTGACTGATCACTGCGTACGAAAAATCAGCAGCTAAAGGCTGTTTATCCAAACGTACGCGGATAATATTAGGGCTGTATACCGTGATCTGCCCGTAAGCATTATCTGTAGTAACACTTACCTGCTGATCATTAACAGATACATTTTTAACGTTTCCCGGACTTTTAATAGGTCCCTGGGCAAACGCAGCTGTAAAGCCTAATAAGTTTGTTATAGCAATAATGCAGCACAATCTAAGTCTCATAATATAAATTGCTATCGGTTTTTTTAGAAAATAGGGTAGTGTGTCACCAATTTTTTGGTGTCTAAAAATGCCCGCCGGTTCCTCATAAACCGGCGAGCGTTGATCAATTGTAATTATTGTTTAACCAGGGTGTATTTAGCAGTAGCGCTTTTTAATACCTTGCCCGGATTGGCGGGATCATACATCGGTGTAATGCTGGTTTTATAAGTACCGGCAACTGTTACAGGGATGTTGTTATTGTCGTTGTTATTCAACGTCACGCCATCTGCACCCGTTTTTGGTATACCAAAGCTAAGACTCCAGTCATGATTCACTCTGAATTTGTATTCGCCAACGGTGAAGGCCATAGTACCTTCCCATGCCAGGTTACCATTATTGTATTTCAAATCGGTATCGGTCGACCAGGCTACGCCAGGCGCAGCATTACCAATCACACTAAAGTAATCGGCCGGTGCGAAGCTGATGGTTTTGGCATTCAAATCAAGGGTTATGTAATATTCGCCTGCTGCAGGTGCGTTCAGGTTACCACCGCTGGTGCTAACTGTGCCGCTACCTGCGTCGCCATAAGCCACATCCCATTTTTTAGCTGGGGTTACTTTGAATTCAAGGTTACCCGCAGTAAAGTTGATAATACCGGTATAAACACCATTGCCGGTTGCCGATTGCAGGCTGTCGGCTGTTGCCGGGTTCCAGCCCTGGTAAGCACCGGGTACGTATACGAAAGATACCAATGCGAAAGGCTGTACTGTTAAAGTAACCACATTTGAATAAACGATACCGGCAGTTGCGCTTAGCGCCGATTTTATTCTGACCTCAATTTGTGAGGATGACGTGGTAGGTAAGTTCATAGACAATAACAGGTTGTTAAAGTCTTGCACTGTATAGGCTTTTGAAATAGTGCCTGCGGCTAACGCAACCTCCTGCGGTTTAGCAAAATTATCGCCCTTAACGTCAAGTTGCAGGCTGTTGTTCACAGCCGCGCTGTATCCATAATTTGGGTTTGTACCTGTAAACGTAACGGCTGTGCCGGTAAGATTTGATTTAGCTAATACGGGCGATGTTGAAGAAGCCGACAATTGACTGGCGCTGCTTGCGCTTACAGTTGCGGTTGCTTTCACTTCGTCTTTTTTACATGATATCAGCGACACTGAGGCTACACCTGAGATCATTAAAAGCGTGATAAAAATCCGTTTCATATCTTTTTAACTTAATTGTTATAATCTGTTTATGATCGTCCCGGATTTTACGGCCGGGACGATTTGTATTTTTAATAGCCTGTATTTTGAGTCAGGTTAGGGTTGGCGGTTAAATCATCAGCAGGAATTGGATAAAGTACGCGGAACGACTCAACGCCTTTACCTGCAGCAACTCCACCTTTCCAAGGCCATACATATGATGCATCAGTAAATTTACCAAAGCGGATCAAGTCTGTACGACGGAAGCCTTCCCAATATAATTCGCGGGCACGCTCGTCAAGGATGAAGTTTAACGATAGCGATGCTACATTACCTGACGCGTCACCATAAGCACGTGTACGTATCAGGTTAACATAGCTCAATGCAGTAGCTGCATCGCCCCCTGTACCACCACGTAATACCGATTCAGCATAGATCAGATACATCTCAGATAAACGGAATAGGGGGAAATCCACGTCACAATAATCCAAGCTTTGACCAAGAGCGCCTGTACGGGTTACGTTACGATATTTGGTGATAGCATAACCTTCGGTAAAACTACTTTGATCTTTAATTTCAAGGTCCTGTCCGTTTGTATAAAACTGTGCGCGTTTATCGGCAGCGCCGGTAACGTCGGGGAACAGGCCAACGAAAGCTTTGGTAGTGCGAGTACCGCCCCAGCCACCACCGATGCCAAAATTGCTTGCATTTTCAGAACCACCTACTGCAGCATGAACCAGAAAGGTAGTGCCACCATAGTTTTGAGTATGTAAGCCATCATAATTGATAGTGAAAATAAACTCGCTGGTATTCTGTTGATTATCTGCTAACATTAGTTGCTGATAGTTGCTAATAAGCGAATAACCCGCGCCAATTACTTTTTTAGAATAGGTAATTGCATCAGTATAGCGGGCTGTCCCAGTATACACTTCAGCATTCAGATAAAGTCTGGCCAAGAGGGCCCAGTCTGCAGCTTGGTCGGCACGGCCGTACTCATTAGTTTTTGGAGCAGCCAGGCTACCGTCTATAGCTTTTAATTCAGATTCAACGTAGTTGAATAGTGTTTTACGGTCGGCTTGTTTTGGAGTTGTGCCAATCAGATCGTTTTCTGTAACAAATGGTGCGTGGCCAAACATATCAAGTAATACCCAGTATTGGAATGCACGCAGGAAACGAGCCTCTGCGCGATATTGACGAATGTTTGTCGCATCATTTCCGGTAATACCACGGCTTGCTAATTTATCGTCGGCCGATTGACGGATAAACTCATTTGCCAAAGTGATTTGGTATGTTGAACGATAATATAAACCTTTAAGGAACGGGTTGCTTGATGACCAGTTCATGTTATGGAAATCCTGGATACCTACATCGCCCCAGGCAATTACAGCCTCATCTGTACTCAGTTCCTGAGCTTTCCAGAACAAGCGTAAAAAGTCTGAAGTACCCTCATCAACAGCTTGTACATCAGGCATACCCGCAGGGCCCTGATTACCTGTTAGCGCAAACGCGCCGTATACTTTAGCAAAACCTTCTTTATAACCGGCTGCACTGCTGTAAGCTCTGTCGGCAGTTACATCGTTAGTAGGTTGCAGATCAAGCGCTTTTTTGCAGGATGTCAGAACGGTAGCTACCGCTATAACACCTATTAAGCCTGATAATATTTTCTTTTTCATGTTGTGTTATATTTTAGATCGTATATAAAAAATACGGTGACTTAGAATTTAATATTAGCACCTAAAACAAATGTGCGTGGACGCGGATAAAGATTGTTATCTAAACCTGTGCTGATCTCTGGGTCTACACCCTTGTATTTGGTGATAGTGAACACGTTCTGCACATTAGCATTTAAACTAAAGTTTGCGGTACCTTTCAAAATCTTGCCGAAGTTGTAGCCTATGCTTGCATTGTCCATTTTCAGGAATGAAGCATTTTGTACATAGTAGTCAGACAAGATAGTTTTATCGCTTTTGCCGCTGAAACCGGTTGTAAGCACATCTGTTGAACCGTTGTTAATGTAGCCCAGAGGGTTAATAATATTGTTTTGGGTGCCTGTGCTCGACGCTACGTTATTGTAAGCATAGTTGCCTAAGCTTGCACGTAATACCACACCTGCTGTCCATTGTTTATAGGTTACGTTAGTTGAGAAACCCATAAAGTATTTAGGCATAGGGCTTTTGTAACGATATAGGTCAGAAGTATTAATGGTGCCATCGCCATTACGATCTACGAAAACACCGTCAATTGGCTTGCCATTAGCATCGTAAACCTGCTGATAAACGTAGAAGGCGTTTGGTGCATAGCCAACAGTATTGATTTGTGCCATTGTACCTGTACCACCATTAATTTTACCTACAGCATTACCTGGTGACAGTGGGTTGGGAAAGAATGTCAACTTGGTGATCTTGCTTTCGTTATAAGTCAGGTTAAAGGCAGCGTTCCAGGAAAAATCATCACGCTGAATCAAAGCGCCGTTAATATTGAACTCAATACCACGATTAACCATGTTACCTACATTGGTAACAAAGGTGTTAGAAAAACCTGAACCGGCAGCTATATTTACCTGACCCAACAGGTCTTTAGTGTTTTTATAGTAAGCATCAATACTACCGGTGATACGATTATTCAGGAAACCGTAATCAATACCAAGGTTGGTGGTAGCACTTTGTTCCCATTTACGTTTAGGGTCATAGGCTGACGGACGGTATAGTTGATAAAAGCTATTACCTAACTGGTATTCAGCAGTAGGAAAACTTAAAGCGTATAATGAAGTGTATCCATAATTATCCAAACCATCTTGCTGACCTGTGGTACCATAGCCAACACGTAGTTTCAAATCAGATATAGTTTTTGAATCTTTCAGGAAGTTTTCTTCCTTTAAGCGCCATGCAAATGCGCCTGAAGGGAATACCGCATATTTATTTAGCGGGCTGAATCTTGATGAACCGTCGCGACGAACCGTACCTGTTAAGATGTATTTATCGTCGTAAGTATAATTTAATCTACCATAAAATGATTGTAATCTGTGCTCCGGCTTATCAAACGGGAAAGCAGGAGAAGATACTACAGTCATATCATAAGTGCGGTCTGGGAAATTGTAGGTAGTAGTCAGGTAATCATAATATGCGTAACCCGCAACTGCTTCGATATGGCTTTTTATTGAGGCTATATCTTTGGTATAGTTCAGATAACCCTCGAAAGTAGTGTTAGCCATAGTGGTTTTATATTGGGTATTGGTACCACTATGCAACACACCGGCTGCGTCTTTATAACGTTGGTAAGTAGCGGCTGCGCTGGTTGGGATAACTACGGTACCGCGGCCGTTTGAATAGTCGTAACCTATGTTAGCGTTAATGTGCAGGTCAGGGAAGAAATGCACGCGATAATCAAACTGTGCATTGGTAATAGCTCTGTCAACGGTACCTTTGTCGGTTTTCTGCATTAACAAGCCTAGTGGGTTTTTAGGTGATAATGCTTTTAGGCCAGATACTGAAGTTGCATCTAACCATTCCCAGTAGCCACCAAAATTGCTGTTGCCGGAATATACCGGTTTAGTAGGGTCAAAGCTGTAAGCGGCGCCAATGGCATCATTGTTTGCATAACGTGTTTTAGTTTCAGCACCTTTTAAGCTGATCTCAATTTTCAAATCGTTGTTAAACAATTTCGGAGATAAGTTCACACCTAAAGAACTTCTGTCAAGATAACCTGTCTTTAAGATACCTTTCTGATCAAGGTATCCGGCAGAAATACGGTATGGCAAAAATTTAGGTCCGCCTGATATACTAACGTTGTTGTCATTACTTACTGCGGTTTGATAGATTTGTTTTTGCCAGTCGGTATTAGCAGTGCCTAATAAAGCAATTAAAGCAGGAGAGCCGTTTGCTTTGATATAGTCACGCATTTGGTCGTCGGTTAATACGCTGCCTTCTTTAGGGTTGTAAGACACAGAAACCTGAGTGTTAATATTTACCTCAGGCTTGCCTGAGTGACCTTTTTTTGTGGTGATTAAAATAACACCGTTTGATGCTCTTGAACCGTAAATAGCAGTAGCCGAAGCGTCCTTCAAAATAGAGAACGACTCGATGTCATTTGGATTGATCAAGCTCAAAGGGTTTGGAGCACCCGGAATAGCGTCGTTGCTCAGCTGAACTCCGTCAATTACGATCAGTGGGTCATTACTGGCGTTCAGAGATGCGCCACCGCGGATACGGATAGTGCTACCTGCGCCCGGAGCACCGCTGTTTGAGGTAATAGATACACCTGCTACTTTACCCTGAATCAATTGCTCAGGCGTAGTGATGTTACCGGTTTGGAAGTCTTTAGATGAAACCGTTGCAATTGAACCGCTCAAATCTTTCTTTTTTGAAGTACCGTAACCAATTACTACGATCTCATTCAAATTCTTAGCCGATGGCTGCAGGTTAAAATTGAGCGTTACATTGTCGTTTTTAACGGTAACCTGGCTTGTTACCGAAACATATCCGACAAAGCTGGCAGTAATCTGGTAATCGCCGGCCTGTGATATTTTTAATGTGTAGGCACCATTAACATCAGTAGTGGTGCCGTTACCGGTACCTTGAATGGCAACGGTGGCACCAGGCAACGGTTGCATGTTCTCATCGACAACCTTACCTGTTATGCTTCGACTTTGTGCATATGTCATTGCTGACACCAGCATAAAACCAAGTAAAAGCATGGTTTTTTGTAAAAGTTTATTTCTCATTAGTTGTTATTTTATTAGTAGGTTAATAAGTAGTTTTTACTGTTTCGTGTTTTTAAAGCATTTGCTGCTTCAGGTGGGGTAATTTGTTAGCATGTTGATTAATTAGGTTAGTATATCAGTTAATTTTAGGGTTCTTAGTCTGTACACCACAGCGCAAAATATCAGGGTACTCAAATACGACGGTTTTAAACCGTAATGAATAATTCAATAAAATGCGCTGTAATGAAGTTTATAAATTGGTTCTTATGTATTCTTTCGGTTACGCCAGTGTTACGTGTTTGTAAACTTTTGTAACTTTTCCATTACGAATACAAATTTGAAGCAGTAAAAAACCTTAACCTATTTATTTATGAAAAATTTAAATAAAAACAAGGTTTTTAAAATTTAATTATTTGATAATCAGCATTTAAAAAAAATGAATGCTGTAAAAAATTTAAACGTTATTTCAGATTTTTTTAGCGCAAATGGCACTTTACCTGTTGCTTTTTACGCAAATTGAGGAGTGTGATGCCCGTTATGCAAACCACTAAACAAACAAAGCCCGGTAGCATATTTTGCCACCGGGCTTTGTTATAAATAATTAGCTTCTAAATCAAGCTTTGCCGGTAATATCAATCGCTTTTATAGCCATGATGTTTTGCTCAAAATGTTCATGCTGGATAGCGCGTGCCTTAATGCGCATTTTATATACATAAATGGTCTTTTCTGAGTATTCTAATATTTTGGCAATGGTTTCTGTATCGGTAATACCCATACGCATCAGCGCAAATATTCTCAGATCTGTAGTAAGCACTTCATCTTCTTTAGGCCAGATCTGATCTTCTTTTCTAAACAGGGCGTTAAAATCTTCAATAAAATGAGGGAATATCTTTAAGAAGACATGGTCAAAGGTATAAAACAGTTCCTCGCGTTCTTTTTTGATGTTGATCCTGTCGGCCAGTAATTGTATATCGTCATACTTCTTGATGGATAATCGGGTGTCTATAGATCGTTTTATCCGTTCCAGCTGCAAAATATAGCCTGATATTACATTAAAAAAGTAACCAATGTATTCTTCTTTGATCTTGGTGCCCTCTAACAGCTTTTCATTCACCTTTTCCAGCTGTACGTTTTTGTCGTCAATGATTTTCTCCTTGTGTTTCAGATTTTTGAGTTGCTTGAACAGCATGATAGATATCACAATCACCAAAACGGCCAATAGTGTAATCAAACTAAGGAATATAATGAAACGATGTTCTTCCCGCTCAATGTAAGTAAGCCTGTCAGATGCTACTACAGGTAATAATGAGCCTATCTGTATTTTTCGTTGACGGGCGCCGTAAAATTCAGCATCGGCTAATGCGTTTTGCAAGGCTGTGTATGCGTTTTGAGCATCGCCCTTTTTATAGAATAGTTCGGCAAGCCAAAAAAGCGCAAGTGTTTCTTTTGTGGACGATTGAATATCGCTGATAGTAGCCTGTATCAGCAAACCAACCGATTTATCTTTATGAGGTGTATTTAAGTAAACGTTGGCGAGGGTAGAGGCTACAATGGCGTGCTGATGCTGCGACAGTCCGCCGATTTTAAGCAAATTATTAAATATAACCGCAGCCGAGTCGGAAGAACCATTATGAAACTTCTTATATCCTGTCAGATAAATATTGTCATATGATCCGGGAGTGCTCAAAGCTACCGCCGAGTCGATATACTTATTAGCTTTCGCCTGATATTGAGGCGAGTAGTAGCGGTCGTTATCATAAGTGGCCAAATCGTAGTAGGCACGTGTCATTATGGAATAATATTCCATCCTGGCATCTTTGTCCAGATGTTTTGCATTGATGCCGTACATGGCGTCAAAGGTCTCCTTGAACATTCCTGACGACAATAAGATAAAGCCCATTTTTATCTTGCTGAAATCGCTTCGGGCCTTATCATGCAGCGTATTGCTTATTTGCTGCAGCTTGTTGACATATACATAGGCCGAATCAAACTGATAAGATTTATATTCATCATAAAGCCGGTTACATAGGCTAAATTGAGCTTGTAAATTATTAGCAGGTGTATGCGCAAGCGCTGTTTTTAAGCCTTGAATGATGTTTTCTTTTTGTTTGTCGTAAACTTGTTTTTTATCGAATTCTTTTTTGAGTACATCAAAAGTGCTGTCTGTATTTGAGGCGGCGTAAGCTGGCACAGTGCAGACTATAGTTAGCAATAAAAAAGCAAACCAGTTCAAAAACAGAGAGGTAGTATATCTGCCTAAATTAGATTTGGCTGGCGATAAATGAGTCAATATTGTAGGTTTTTAACTGTCCTAAAAATACTGAAAACCCGCACATATACAATAGCCAATCTGTAATATTCATGTGGCTGATGGTATTGTATAATTACTTAGGCCCGTTTTGGATAAGATACGATAAACCTCACGGCAGCCGGCGCAGAAATTAGTTTAAAAAATAGTTTTGAATGTTCTCTGTTTATTGTATGTTTGTACTATATATATAGTACAATAGTATTTTAGTATGATCAAATTTAAGTTAGATCCTAAAACAGGGACTCCATTTTACAGGCAGATCATAGATCAGATTACGTTCGGTATTGCTGCCGGAAATTTGAAGATCGGTGAACAATTGCCAACGGTGCGCTCGTTGGCTGTGGATTTAAAAGTAAATCTGAATACAGTGGCCAAGGCGTATAAAGAACTTGAAATTCAGCAGGTTTTAGAAACGCAGCAGGGGACGGGTACGTTTATAAGTGAGTTAAAGATTCAGATATCTGATCACGACAGGAGCGCCAAGTTAAAAGATATCTGTAACGAATTTTCTTCCATTGCATTTAGCTACGGATTTTCAATAAACGATATTATTAATCAACTTAAAAAACAATGACATGATAAGTACAAAAAAGAATACCAAGATGGGGGTTAACCCAATTGCAGGAATAATTTTTCTTGTATTAGCCGGTGCTGCTGTTGGAGGTTATTATACAGGATATTTTAACAGTGTTATACTGGTTTTACTTCTGATTATTTCGATGCTCCTTGCCAGTTCAGTGCGTATCGCCGATCAATGGGAAAAGGCCATTGTTTTGCGGATGGGCAAGTATACGGGCCTGCGGGGCCCAGGTATATTTTTTATCGTCCCTATAATTGATAAAATAGATAACTACATAGACCAGCGCGTTAGAGTTACTGAGTTTAAAGCAGAACAGACGCTTACCAAAGATACTGTACCCGTAAATGTTGACGCCGTAGTGTATTGGACAGTGTGGGATGTTGAAAAAGCAGCTCTTGAAGTACAGGATTATTATGTGGCGATAGCCTATATCGCACAAACCGGATTGAGGGATGTAATAGGTAAACACGAATTGGCAGAATTATTACAGGAACGCGATAAGGTAACCGATTTGCTTCAAAGAATATTGGATGAGCAGACTAATCCCTGGGGCATTACCTGCCAGACAGTAGGTATAAAAGATATCGTTATTCCGCAGCTATTGGCTGATGCCATGAGTAAAGAAGCGCAGGCAGAAAGGGAACGCAGGGCCAGAGTGATTCTCGGAACAGCGGAAACAGAGATCGCAGAGAAATTTGCCAAAGCAAGCGAGCAATATATTGGTAACCCCATGGCTTTGCATTTAAGGGGAATGAATATGTTATTTGAAGGTTTGAAAGAAAAAGGGTCGATGGTTATAGTGCCAAGCTCAGCCTTAGATTCTATGAATCTGGGAGCAATGGGTGGTTTGGTTTCTTTGGCGAAAGCCAGCGAGCCGCAACCAAATGTTGGGCCTGAAAATGACAGTAAACCCGCTAAGTAGGACAATTTGTAAAGTTTTGTTTTCGGTTGGTGGTGGCGTTGGCCTTGTTTTAAGTAATAGATACAACCCGAAACACTTCAGCACATATTTGGCATGACTTCTGCTTTGTTGTTAACGAATTGCTTTTATAATCAGCAGTTTATATAAAAAACACTACTTATGAAAAGAATAATTGCCCTGTTAATGCTGGCAAGCTTTGTCAGTTTAACAACCCTAGCACAAAAAGCAGAAAAAGTTAAGGTAAAACACACTTCAACTCTTGGTCAAAAAGTGCACAATACGTTTAGTAAACATAAGCACTATAGTGGCTATAAAGTGAAAAAGAAAGTAGAGAAACCAGAAACAGTAGTTAAACCTTAATTAACGGCACTTCTACATTTAATAAAAAGCGATGGGTTTATGCCCCTCGCTTTTTTTTGTTGGCAATTGTCAAATGGTATAAGTAATTATATTATTTGAGTGTAATTATCAGTTGCTTTTATGGCTCTGAAGTACGAACTTAGCCGCAATACTTGCACGGGGTGCTTTTAACTTAATTTAAAGGCTGAGATAATACCCGAAAACCTGATACGGATAATACCGGCGTAGGGATGCATGGGCTTCAGTCTATAAACAAAGGCATAACTGCTTTTTAAATACAAGCCTTGTTTCTGCACCATATTTTACGGTCAGAAGCAAGGCTTTTTTCATTTAAAATATTTTAATATGCTGCCCGAAAAAAAAGACTTTGGCCTAATGACAGAGCGCCTAACCAACTGGCAGGGGCGCCAGGAGTGGTTTTTTAACCGCGAACACACCGACACTTATGAGCAATGGTATGAAGGCCGATATAAGCGTGCCGAAGTGTGGCAAAAAAAAGTAATGGCTCAATTACTAAAAACCGACAATAGGGTACATGAGCTGCTTGAGTTTGGCTGTGGCACCACGCGTTTTACGCGTTGGTGGAATGAGATTGGTATCGAAGCCACCGGTGGAGACCTTTCACCATTTATGCTGGGCCAGGCTGTGCATCTTTTTAAAGGCGACCTGGTAAACGCCGACTCACATTTTATGCCTTTCAAAGATCATACGTTTGACGCTGTGGCTTTTATCACAACATTTGAGTATTACCGGGACCCTGTACAGGTGATACGCGAAGCCGCGCGCGTGGGCAAACATGGTATTGCATTTGGTATGATGAATCGTAACTCACCCAAAGTGCTGCGCCGCCGTGTGCAGCAAATGTTCGGAAAAAATCCGTTTTACGTTACTGCTACTTTTTATACACCGGCAATGCTCATCAACAAAATTGATGAGGCACTTAAGGGGCGCCGGTATAGTTTGCAGTGGACTTGTACCGGTTTGCCTAAATGGTTCCCGGTGCAGCAATGGAGTATGCCTGTCGGCGATTTTTTTGGATTGTATGTGAAGTTTTTAGATTAACACCATGTCGATAGTAGGAAAAATTGATAGCGGTGGTTTTGAGCAGATCATACTACCGCGTTGCGGAGCGAGGAGAGATAATATAGTGGGCGGTCCGGCTTTTGGAGTAGACGTTTCAGTGGTTGAGTTACCCGGAAAACTTGGATTAGCCATGACCAGCGATCCACTTTCACTGATTCCTTCATTAGGTTTGCAGGAATCCGCTTGGTTATCTGTGCATTTAATGGCTAATGATATGGCAACCACAGGTTTTGCGCCCATGTATGCGCAAATGGTGCTGAATTTGCCGCCAACACTCACTGCGAATGATTTTTCAACGTATTGGAATCATATTCACCAGTATTGTAAACAGATAGGCGTGTCCATTACCGGAGGTCATACCGGAAGCATTGAGGGGCAAAATTCAACCATTGCAGGTGGCGGTACCATGTTGCTAACGGCACCGCTTAATGATATTCGTCTGAGTCGTAATGCTAAGCCGGGCAATGTTATCATTGTTACCAAGCAGTGCGCCATGTCATCGTCAGCTATCCTGGCCATGAGTTTCCCTGAGACAATAAAGAAAAAATTAGGCGTTGAAATTTACCAGCAAGGTTGTGGACTTTTTTACCAAACATCATCACTAACAGACGGATTGACGGCCGCCACATGCAAAGAGGTTACTGCGATGCACGATGTTACCGAAGGCGGTGTATTAGGTGCTATTTATGAGATGGCGGTAGCCTCAGGCACAGGGGTGCGTGTAATTGACAAATTGTTGCCGGTAGGGCATATCCAACAAGCTATTTGCAGTCTCTTTAATATTAACTATCGCTTTTGCGTGGGCGCCGGTTCCATGATCATCGCAACTAGCCCTGAAGGCAGCGATGCTGTGTTGAAAAGTTTGCGAGCTCAGAATATTGACGCGGCTATAGCGGGAGAGTTCACTAAGCCTGAAATGGGATACCATCTTGTTAAAAATGACATAGAACATGCTATGCCATATTTTAGCAAAGATCCATATTGGGCCGCTTTTTTTAACGCGTATAAAATGGGATGGAAATAATGGAAGAAAGATTAATAAAAGGAGGTGTATATCTAGTGCTTGACCCGTCCTTAGAAACAGAATTATTATTAACCCGATTAGCCGGCGCGCTAACTGGTGGCTTGCAAGCAGTGCAGATATGGAACAACTGGAGCGAGGGAGCACCGCGTTTTGATATCATTAAAGCTATAAGTCAACTTTGCAATCAATATAATGTACCATTGCTGGTTAATCAGGAATGGGAGCTTTTATTACAATCGCCTTGGTTACAAGGGGTGCATTTTGATGACATCCCTGCTGATTTTAATTATATAAAAAAGACGATAGGCCGATCATTCATTACCGGTATTACCTGCACAAGTAATCTGGACCGGGTTATATGGGCTGATAATAACAAACTTGATTATATTTCATTTTGCTCGATGTTTCCATCTCCCTCTGCCGGACATTGCGACATTGTTATGCCCGCTACTGTGCGTGAAGCTCACCAGGTGGCTAAGTTACCTATTTTCGTAGCTGGCGGTGTTACACCACAAAATATCGTTGAACTGAAAAAGCAAACGCCTTTTAGTGGTGTAGCTGTTATTTCCGGAATTTTAAGTTCAGCCAACGCCCAACAAAAAGTAAAAGAATACCATCACGCGTTAACTCGCTTTTAAAATCTGCTATGAGACAAAAAACTATAGAAAAACTTTGCTGCCCGTTTGATAAAAACGACCTGCAATTACAAGTGTTTTCAAAAGATATTAAACACAACGTGTTCGAAGGCATGCTTACCTGTGTAAGCTGTCAGCGCAAATACCCAATTGTTTATGGCGTGCCTATTATGGCGCCTGATGAATATAGACAACCTGTACTTGAGCAGCCGATTATTAAACGTTGGCAGTTGGATTACGATCTTGATGCCGCTACAGCATTGAATTGGACTACCGATAGTGAGCAGTAGGAGATATTCATTAAACAACAAAGCCTCTTCGAAAGAAGAGGCTTTGTACTCAGAGCGGGAATCGAACCCGCACTCCTTTAACGGGAACAGGATTTTAAGTCCTGCGTGTCTACCAGTTCCACCATCTGAGCGGGTGTGTGACCTTTAAAAATAAAACCCTTCTTTTGAGAAAGGGTTTTGAGCGAAAGACGAGATTCGAACTCGCGACCCCGACCTTGGCAAGGTCGTGCTCTACCAACTGAGCTACTTTCGCGTTGGTTTTAAGTTTCCGCTTTGGCTGTCAGCATTGCTGCTTTGCGTTTGCGGAGTGCAAATATAGACAGAAATCAACGCTATGCAATAATTTTTTTAATATTTTTATAACTCACTGTCTTTCAAAACATCTAAAACAATGTCACTTTCATAGCCACGGCTCAAAGCATATTGCTGTAGTTTATAACGGCGTTTATAGTCGTCTTTTTCAGATAGGCTTCTTGCTTTTTTAGTCAGCATATCGGTCAGCATAGCGGTATAGGCGTCACCATCTATCAATACAAGCGCTTTTTTGATCAGAACGTCGGGCACGCGTTTTAACTTAAGCCCCTGTTTTATTTTGATCTTTCCCCAGCCTTTTTGGCGAAATTTGCCCATTGCATAAGCTTTGGCGAAGCGTTCCTCATTTAAAAATCCGTTACCTATTAATTCTGAAATAATTTGTTCGATGGCATCCTGCCATAATCCCCATTCATACAATTTGTCCCGTACTTCCTGCTGGGCGCGTTCCTGGTAGGCGCAGTAATGTTCGGCTTTGGCAAGGCCCTCTTTCGGGTCAGTTATTTTTTTCTTTTTTGGAGCGTCCATTTCAAACCAAAGTTGTTAAAAATTCTTCTATTGACAGAAATATAAGCAATTTCGCATCTATGCTAAGTAATCAATATTCAATTACCGAAGTTAAACAGATCATTGGGGCCGAAGGTGAAATTATTAAGGATGATATTATTAGCGTGCTGCTAACTGATAGTCGCAAGATCAACGTTGGTACTGAGGGGCTATTTTTTGCATTGAGCGGCCGCCGCAATGGTCATGAATTCATTGCCGAGGCTTTTGCCGCCGGCGTGCGCAACTTTGTGGTAAAGGAGGGACCTGAAATTAAACTTCCCGGTGCTAACTTTTTGATTGTTATTGATGTATTACAAGCGTTACAAACTTTAACGCGTCATCACCGCGAACGTTTCAATCTACAAGTGATCGGCATTACCGGCAGTAATGGCAAAACTATTGTCAAGGAGTGGCTATATCAATTAATGGCTGCTGATAAGAACATCGTCAGAAACCCTAAAAGTTACAATTCACAGATTGGTGTGCCGCTTTCAGTATGGCAAATTAATGAGAAAAGTGAACTGGGAATATTTGAAGCTGGCATATCGTTACCCGGCGAAATGGACACCCTCGAAGCCATTATTAAACCGGGCATAGGCGTGTTGACTCACTTGGGCACTGCTCATGACGAAGGTTTCGAAAACACCCGCGATAAGGTGCTGGAAAAGCTTAAACTGTTTAAACATTGCTCGCTGCTTATTCACAACTACGATCAATTGGCCGACTATCAAAAAGATATTCCGGCGACTACCTGCTTTACCTGGAGCCGTGTCTTCAAACAGGTGGATCTGTATGTTTTCAGCGAAACCGTTATCAAGAAAAATTACTACCTGCGTGCGCAATACAAAGGGCAGGAGATAGAGTGTCTGATTCCGTTTCTTGATCAGGCATCTGTCGAGAATGCTATTATTTGCTGGGCGACCTTGCTGGCTATAGGTTATTCACCTGTCGAAACAGACAAACGTTTGGAGCGTCTGAGCCCGGTTAGTATGCGCCTGGAACTGAAAACAGGCATTAATGATTGTTCAGTAATTGACGATTCATACAATTCAGATATCCACTCGCTTGAGATTGCTTTAGACTTTCTGAACCAGCAAAATCAGCAGAAAAAGAAAACTTTGATCCTGTCGGATATTTATCAATCAGGTTTGCAAGAGGACGCTTTGTACAAGCAAGTAGCAGCGCTGATAAAATCGAAAAAAGTAGACAAGTTTATTGGTGTAGGTCAGGCCCTGCTAAGTCATCAGGATTATCTTGATATAGCTGAAAAATACTTTTATGCCGACACCAATGAGTTGCTAAATAATCTGCTTACCATCGGCTTTAAAAGTGAGACCATTCTGATCAAAGGTTCTCGCAGTTTTGAGTTTGAAAGTATTAGCCGCGCGTTAGTACAAAAAACGCATGAGACAGTGATGGAGATCAACCTGAACGCCATGCTTAATAATCTGAACTATTATAAATCAAAACTTCGCCCTGGCGTTAAGCTGATGGCCATGGTTAAGGCTTTCAGCTATGGCAGCGGCACATTCGAACTAGCTAATATGCTGCAATATAATAAGGTTGACTACCTGGCTGTAGCTTATACCGACGAGGGGATAGGGTTGCGCCAGGCGGGTATCAGTATGCCTATTATGGTCTTGAATGCTGAACAGTCTGCTTTTGATAAGTTGGTGGAATATAAACTGGAGCCGGTGTTGTACAGTTTTGGTTTGTTTGACGATTTTATTAAATACGTGCAGCGAAATGACATTGTAAACTATCCGGTTCACTTAAAAATAGATACGGGCATGCACCGTCTGGGTTTTGAACCGATGGATATTGAAATGTTGTGCGATTTGCTGGAGAAAAATAAGTTTCTACGCGTTGTATCTGCTTATTCACACCTGGCCGCCAGTGAAGCCCAGGAACATGATGCATTTACACAAACCCAGATAGATAAATTTGAAAAAGCTACCAGCCAGATAGAAGATTCTCTTGGTTATAAAGTTATCAAACATATCTCCAATACATCCGGAATAACGCGTTGGCCATCAGCACAGTTTGATATGGTTAGATTGGGTATTGGTTTATATGGAGTTGATGCTGCTATCCCGGCAGATAGTGCTGCATTGCAACCGATAACTACGTTAAAAACCAGCATATCTCAAGTTAAAAAGATACCCGCCGGCGAAACGGTAGGCTATGGTCGTAAAGGTATGCTGTCGCGCGATGGTAAGATCGCTACTGTGCGCATAGGCTATGCCGATGGCTATCTCCGCGCCTTTGGTAATGGGGTGGGTAAGATGTATGTGAACGGTATAGTCGCACCGACGGTGGGTAATATTGCTATGGATATGTGTATGATCGATGTTACCGAAATTGATGCGCATGAGGGCGATGAGGTGATTGTTTTTAACGAAACACATCGTATTGAAGATTTAGCAACTCAAATAGGCACAATTCCGTATGAGATTTTGACTAATATTTCACAGCGCGTAAAAAGAGTGTATTTTTACGAATAGAAATTGCTGCCCATCATGAAACGTATAGCCCGCGCTCTGCTAAATTATTTTTTCAAAGGACTGATCGTCGTAGTGCCCATAGGTGCAGCACTGTTTTTGGTATTTTGGGCGATTACAAGCGTCGATAATGCGTTGAATATAAGCGATGTATTCACTGATAGTAAGGGGCGGCCAATACACATTCCGGGTTTAGGTATCGCGAATGTTTTACTGGTGATTATGGTGGCCGGTATTTTGGTTACCAATGTTATTACAGATCCTATCAAACTTTGGATCAAGCGCTGGCTTAACCGTTTGCCTTTCTTCAATTTTTTATACTCTTCAATTAAGGATCTGACAGAGGCCTTTGTGGGCGACGAAAAGAAATTCAACGAAGCGGTAATCGTCGAGGTGAATGAATTTGGTTTGAAGAAGATAGGTTTCCTGGTGCAGAAAGATTTGGCTAAATTAGACCTGCCGGGCGAAGTAGCAGTTTACTTCCCATATTCTTATTCATTTGCAGGTCAGGTGGTTATCGTATCCGCCGATAAGGTAAAACCTATAGATAAAAATGCAGCCGATATGATGAAGTTTGTCATATCAGGCGGCGTTAGTGGGCTTGACTGATCTTCGTACCTTCACTTTTTTCACCTTAGCGCTAAAGCTCTTTACGGCCAGAAAAACACTTATGAGCATCAGCAATGCGGCCAGCAAATACGGCGCTCCCGGAAAATAATAGTTGGTTTGCCTGTTAGTAAAATGATAAAACATAAAGCTAAATACAAACGGCCCCACAATTACGCTTATGCTATTAATGATGGTAATAGCGCCCTGTAATTCGCCTTGTTCGTTTTTGGCGACTTTGCTCGTGGCCAAACCTTGTAAGGCAGGGCCAGATATCCCACCCAAACAATAAGGGATCATGAAGACATACATCATCCATCCGCGATTGGCGAATGCAATTAGTACCAACCCAATTGCATAAAAGATCAGCCCGGCAATGATGTTTTTTTGCTGCCCGAACTTTGGAATGGTATATCTTATTAATCCGCCCTGAATGGCAACCAAAATTACTCCGATAAAAATCCCCAATGTACCGACACTGTAGAGCGCCCAGTCAAATTTTTCAAATAGAAAGAAGGATAACAGATATTCAACCGCTTTTTGGGCGATATAAACCAATGTGATACAGCCAATCAAGCCGCCCAAGCCTGTGTGTCGCGTAAATACCCTAACCAGCGAACCCAGTGGATTGGCTCGTTTCCACTCAAACCTGCGCCTGTGTTCTGGCTTTAAAGATTCAGGAAGCACAAATAAACCGTAGAGTCCGTTAAAGAAGGCAAACCCGGCGGCAGCCATAAATGGAAATTTGATGTTTAACTCGCCCAGATAGGCGCCCAGGGCAATGCCGATGATCATCCCAAAACCCGAAGCAGCCCCGACTAATCCGAAATTGGCGTCGCGCTTATGGCCGGTACTGATGTCGGCAATGTAGGCAGTAGCGGTTGATGTACTGGCGCCGGTAACACCGGCAATAAATCGTCCCACAAAAAGCCAGGCTATAGTAGGAGCAAAGGCCATGAACATGTAATCAATACTAAAGCCAAAAAGGGATATCAGTAATACAGGTCTGCGTCCATAACGGTCGCTCAGATTGCCCATAATGGATGCAAATAGCAATTGCATAGTGGCATAGATCAGCGTAAGCCAGCCGTTGTATTTTGAGGCAGTGCTTACATCAACATGTCCTAAGGTTTGCAATAATTTAGGCATTACCGGTATGATGATGCCTAAACCCAATACGTCAATAAAAATGGTGATGAAAATAAAGCCCAGAGCCGCCGATCGCGTCTTCTTTTTAACTTCTTTGGCTATTTTTTTTATAGATGATAGCTCCTCGGCCATATGGTGCGTTTAGTAGTTTGAGATCAGCTTTTGTATAACCAATAAAATTAGTTTGTGTTTCTTTTAAAACTTCTGACAGCCAACAACACACTCAGCAACATTAAAAATGATCCTAACACAAAAGGTGCGCCCGGAAAATAGAAAGGCGCGCCGGTTTGGGTAAACTTATAGAAAAGATAGGTCATCACCCAAGGGCCAAATATGGCGCTCAGACTAGCTAAACTGGTTAACGCGCCCTGTAGCTCGCCCTGCTCATTGGGTGGCACCTGGTGTGTCATTACGCCCTGTAAGGCCGGTCCGGCTATGCCGCCTAAGGCATATGGGATCATAAAGGCAAACATCATCCAGCCTTTTGTCGCGACAGCAAATAACAGTAAACCTATAGCATAAAATAACAATCCAACCCAAATGCTGCGTTCCTGGCCCAGTTTAGGTATCGCTACACGAATCAGTCCGCCTTGAACAGCTGCAATGGTCAATCCTACAAAACCCAACGAATAACCTACCCAGGCTTCGTTCCAGCCAAATTTGCTCATGGTATAAAATGTCCAGACACTTTGTACAGATTGTGCCGCAAAGTAAATCAGGAACAATGAAGCCGCTAAGCCTAATACAGCAGGATATTTATTGAGTTGTTTTAACGAGCCAATAGGGTTTGCGCGTCTTAATTCAAATGGCCGGCGATGTGCTTCATCTAAAGATTCAGGTAATACAAAAAAACCGTAAAGGGCATTTAATAAAGCTAAACCTGCAGCAGCTAGAAATGGTAGTTGAGTGCTGTATTTACCTAATACACCACCTATAACGGGGCCAATAATAAAGCCCAAACCAAAGGCAATACCAATCATACCAAAATTTTGTGCGCGTTTTTCGGGCGTACTCACATCGGCTATATAGGCTGATGCTGTAGTATAACTGGCTCCGGTAATACCTGCAATAGCCCGTCCGACAAATAACCAACCTATGCTAGGTGCGAAGGCAAGGAACAAATAGTCGATACCAAAACCTGTTAATGAGCCCAGCAGAACGGGGCGGCGGCCATATTTATCACTCAGATTACCCAGTACCGGTGCAAATAAAAATTGCATTACCGCATAGGCCAGGGTAAGTAAACCTGCATAGCGCGATGCATCGCTTAAATTACCATGTATCAGTGTTTCAATAAGTTTCGGTAGAACG
>Ga0157371_10000271_pt1 | contig 70593 bp, 68 predicted proteins | sample C45metaG_FD_113462 | JGI IMG/M metagenome (GOLD analysis project Ga0157371, IMG submission 113462) | Corn rhizosphere microbial communities from Kellogg Biological Station, Michigan, USA - C4-5 metaG | ecosystem: Host-associated > Plants > Roots > Rhizosphere > Soil | place: USA: Michigan...
ATTTTTCTTCCACCGAGACTTATTTTGTTGATGAAGGAAAGCTTTATTTTATTTTTCAGGACGAAACGGTCTGGAGTTTCGATGGAGGATTGCCCGATAAACCTGTTACAAAAGATGATGTGACTGAAAAACGCTATTACATTGTAGATCATAAAGCCATCCAATGTCTGGAGAAAAAATATACTTTGAAATCCAATTCAGAAAACAATCCGAAATCTGAGAATATCCCGAATAAAGAAATGAAAAACTGTTCTATTGTGGATTTGCAGAAGAATTTTGATTTATTAATGAAAAATAAAAATCAAAAAGGAGTTATAACATGTCTTTGAGTTTAAATCAAAAAGCCCGAAAAAATCGGGCTTTTAAAATATGTTTAGAAAAGATTCTTAATCTTCATCGTCTTCTTCGAAAACGTCGTTGTAGCCATCTTCTTCCTCATCATCGTTGAAATCATCATCCTCATCATCAAAACCTGTCGCTTTGAATTCTGATTCAAAATCTTCAAAATCGTCATCCAGTAAAGGCATTGCAGAATTTTTGCTTTTTCCGCTTGAAGAGCCTGTTTTACTCGGTGCTTTCAAAGGAACATTTCCAAATCTGTAAACCGTAATTGGATAATTAACCGCAGCTTTCTCGTCTATAATCTCCAAAAGTTCACAATAAAAATCCCAAAGTTCTATAAAACCATACTGGAATCTCATTTTTTCCCCAACTGCAGGGAAACCTTCCGGCAGATAAACGTCTGACATGATTTCGCCATCACCGTCATCACTCATATCTTCCAGAGGAACTGCGCGACCTTCATTCCATTCATCATCAGAAAAATAAAAAGAAGACAACTCTTCGCCTGGCAGACTGAACGCACTTTTGATGCCCAAATGCAGGTTCCAAAGCGTTTGTTTCTCTTTGACTTCTACGTCTCGAAAGATGGTTTCTTTAGCGTCTAGAATTACTCTTATTTTATAAACCATTTTTGTTTTACTTTATCTTTTATTAGATTGATTAATGATGCAAATATAAAACAAATGAAATCCCATAAAAATTTCTTGTAAATTTTTTTTAAAAAAATATTTTTATAAATTCACAGCGTTCTGCTCTGCTTATTGATCGATAATCACAGCTTTTGCTTTTTTAATTTTTTCTAAAGAAGGTTTTGCTAATTTGAATTTGAATTTAGTTCCTGAAAGATAGGCACTTTCTACGCTGATGGTCTGTTTATGGGCTTCCATAATGTGTTTTACGATAGCGAGACCCAGTCCCGAACCACCTTCTTTTCTATTTCTGCTGGACTCTACACGGTAGAATCTTTCGAAAATTCTCGGTAGATTTTCAGGTTTGATTCCCATCCCGTTGTCCTCAATTGAAATGTGGATGCTTTTCGTTCCTTCTCTTGTAGAAACGATGATTTGGGCTTCTTCACGGTTGGCATATTTTACAGCATTGGAAATCAGATTAATCAAAACCTGCGAAATCCGTTGTTTATCTGCATAAACCAAAAGTTGAGATTGCGTGGTCTGCAGTTGCATCGTCATCGAATGTCTTTCGGCTTCCATTTCCAAAAGGTCAAAAACTTCCTGAATCAGATGGTTGATGTCAAAATTACTGTATTTCAGAGCAATTTGTCCAGATTCGAAACGGTTAATCATATCAAGGTCGATGACGATGTTCAGAAGTCGCTCCACCGATTTATCAATCCTCTGGAGGTATTTGTCTCGGATGTTGAGGTCTTCCACACCGCCTTCCAGAAGTGTTTCTATGTAGCCTTGGATGGAAAATAATGGTGTTTTCAGTTCGTGTGAAACATTGCCGATATATTCTTTTCGGTAATTTTCCATTTCCTTCATCATATCGATTTCCGCATTTTTCTGATTCATTTCGTGGACTTTTTCGCCCAGTTCTTTGAAGCCGATGTCTGTGTCGAAATCGTGAATGATATCTTCCGGAAGAATGTTGGTAATCCTTCTGATTTGATTTTTACTGTAAAAACTAAAAAGAAATTCCAGAACAAAATAATTCACAACGAACACAAACCATAAAGTGAAAACCAGAAAATAGTTAAAATCCTTAGTTTTAAAATAAATATCATCGGTGTAAATCTCAAAAAGCAAGACCACACTTCCCACGACAGCCACCAAGAGAAAAGATGCTGCTACAGATAACCAATTGATTTTTACCGAATTTCTAATTTTCATTTCAAAAAAAAGATTTTCTTTTCAGAAAACCTTAAACTACTAATTTATAACCTATTCCTTTGAGTGTCTGGATGGTGTTGATGCCCAATTTTTCTCTTAATCGTCGGATGTGAACGTCGATGGTTCTTTCTCCTACAATCACATCGTTGCCCCATACTTTTTCCAAGATTTCTTCTCTTTTGAAAACCTTATCTGTGTTAGAAGCCAAAAGATAAAGTAAATCAAACTCTTTTTTCGGAAGCAAAAACTCCTCTTTTGCTTTCGTCACCTTGAAATTATCTTTATCGATAATCAAATCGCCTAATTCAATATAATTGGAATTCTCCTGAGATTGAGCACCCATTTGAAGTAAGGCTGCCACTTTTGAAACCAGAATTTTTGGTTTGATTAATTTCACAATGTAATCGTTTGCGCCAGCTTGGTAACCTGCCAATTGTGAAAACTCTTCACTTCTTGCAGATAAAAATACAATAAGCGTTCTCTGTAATTCCTTGATTTTACGCAGGTCTTGGCAAGTTTCTATACCATCTTTTTCCGGCATCATAACGTCTAAAAGGATTAGGTCCGGCAGTATTTCCTTTGCTTTTGCTATTCCCTCGTTACCATTACCAGCTGTAAAAACCTGATAACCTTCTTTTTCCAAATTATAAGAGATGATTTCCAGAATGTCCTGCTCATCATCAATTAAAAGGATTTTTTTACGATTCATTTCGATTTATTAATTATCCCAAAATTAAAAAAAAATGAACTGTATATCACTAATTGTTTAAAGTTCACAGAAATTTAACATTTACAAAACAATTAATTTCCATTTTGGTGTCATTTTCAATATCAATAATCATCTATTAATAGCTGATAATCGTTTCCTTTTTTGAGGAAATTAAGTTAAATTTGCACCTCACGTTCAGATTATGGAAGAAGAAGAAAAAAAATCACTCAATTTTATTGAGCAAATTATAGAAGATGACTTGGAAAATGGCTTGGATGCGTCTCAACTGAGATTCAGATTTCCGCCAGAACCCAATGGTTACCTTCATATCGGTCATACAAAGGCAATCTGTATCAACTTTGGTTTGGGGCAGAAGTATAATGCGCCTGTCAACCTTCGTTTTGATGATACGAATCCAGCCAAAGAAGAGCAGGAATTTGTAGACTCCATCAAAGCAGACATCGATTGGTTAGGTTTCAAATATGACCAGGAATTATACACTTCAGATTATTTTGAACAACTTTACACTTGGGCTGTAGAACTCATAAAACAAGGCAAGGCTTATGTTGATGAGCAATCTTCGGAAGACATCACGGCTCAGAGAAAGACACCATTTGAAGTTGGAGTTGAATCGCCTTTCAGAAATCGTCCGATTGAAGAAAGTCTGGATTTATTCGAGAGAATGAAAAACGGAGAATTCGAAAAAGGAGCAATGAGTTTGCGCGCCAAAATTGATATGGCTTCCCCGAATATGAATATGCGTGACCCTGTAATGTACAGAATCCTGAAAGAGCCTCATCACAGAACGGGCGAAAAATGGAAAATCTACCCGATGTACGATTGGGCACACGGAGAATCTGATTATATCGAGCAAATTTCACATTCTTTATGTTCTTTGGAATTTGAAAATCACCGTCCGTTGTACGAATGGTATCTTGATCAAGTTTATGATAACCAAAGCGTTGCGCCGAAGCAAAGAGAGTTTGCAAGGATGAACGTTTCTTATATGGTAACTTCTAAAAGAAAGCTTCAAAGATTGGTTCAGGAAGGTGTGACAACAGGCTGGGACGACCCAAGGATGCCGACTATTTCTGGATTGAGAAGAAAAGGTTACACGCCAGCTTCAATCAAAAACTTCATAGAAAGAGTTGGAGTGGCGAAAAGAGAAAATCTGATTGATATCCAATTGTTGGAATTTTCTGTGAGAGAAGACCTTAACAAAGTGGCTACTCGTGTAATGGCGGTTGTGAATCCAGTGAAATTAATCATCGAAAATTATCCTGAAGATAAAGAAGAATGGTTAGACACTGAAAATAATCCTGAGAATGAAAACGCAGGAACAAGACAAGTACCTTTTTCAAGAGAAATTTACATCGAGAGAGAAGATTTCAAAGAAGAAGCGGATAAGAAATTCTTCAGATTAAAGTTAGGTGGAGAAGTTCGTCTGAAAGCGGGTTACATCATCAAAGCGGAAAGAGTTGAAAAAGATGACAGAGGTCAAATTACTACGATTTACGCGACTTACGATGAAGATTCCAAGTCTGGAAGCGGAACGGAGGCAAGTCTTAGAAAAGTGAAAGGAACTTTGCATTGGGTTTCTGCAAAAAAAGCATTGCCAATCGAAATCAGAACTTACGAAAGATTGTTCACAACGGAACAACCAGATGCTGTAAAAGAAGTGGATTTTATGGAATTCATCAATCCTCAGTCCGTTAATATTTCTCACGGTTTTGCGGAACCAAGCTTGAAAGATGCGACTTTGGATGACCATTTCCAGTTCCAAAGAATTGGTTATTATATCAAGGACAGAGAGTCTTCTGATGACAGATTGGTTTTTAACAGAACGGTTACGCTTAAAGATGGTTATAAGCCCTAAGTAAGAAAAAAATAATATTTATAAAATTGAAAATCAGTCATTTGGCTGATTTTTTTTGTTTTGATGTAACGAAGTTTAAGGAGTCATTGTCTTATCTCCAAGTAAGATAAAACTATGAAAACTAAATTTTGCATCTTAATATTAATGTTTTTCTTTTGGCAAATTTCTGCACAGAAAACTGTTGTTTCAGATAGTATTTCGAGAAAAAAATTGCAAGCCGTCAAAAAAGACCAGAACATAAAAATTGATGGAATTCTGGATGATGAGATTTGGAAAAATGTTCCCATGGCGACGAATTTCGTAGAACGTCAACCTAATAATGGAAAACCTCAACCCGACAGTTTAAAAACCGAGGTCAAATTTCTTTACGACGACACAGGATTGTACATCGCTGCTCAAATGTATGACCCGGAACCTTCAAAAATTTTAAAGAATTAACGGAAAGAGATAACATTGCAAATGATGATTTTTTCGGAATAATTATCAATGGATACAATGACCATCAGCAAAGTTTGGAATTCATTGTGACGGCTGCCGGCGTTCAGGTTGATGGAAAATTGACAACTGAAAACGAAGATATGTCTTGGAATGCGGTCTGGTACAGCGCCGTGAAAATCAATGAAAAAGGTTGGACTGTAGAAATGAAAATTCCGTTTTTTGAACTGCGTTTTCCTAAGAAAGATTTGCAGGAATTTGGTCTGAATATGATTCGGAAAATCAAGAGAACCAACACGATGTACGATTGGAATCACGTGGACAACCAAAAAGGAAATTACACTTTGTATGATGGCGTTCTGAATGGCGTTGCGGAAGTGAAAACACCCACCAGATTATCTTTCACACCTTATTTTTCCACTTACGTCAATAGTTATGACGGCAAAACGGAAACGAATGTTAATGGCGGAATGGATTTGAAATACGGTATTAATGACGCTTTCACATTCGATATGACTTTGATTCCGGATTTTGGACAAGCCAATTTTGATAATTCGATTCTGAATTTGACACCATTTGAACAGCAATTTTCCGAGCAGCGTTCGTTTTTTATGGAAGGAACGGAACTATTCAGCAAAGGCGATTTGTTCTATTCCAGAAGAGTTGGCGGAAGTCCATCAAGATATCCAATCATCGACGAAGAAAAAGAAACGGTAACCGAATATCCTAATAAAGTTAAATTATTCAATGCTTTTAAAATTTCCGGAAGAACCAAAAAGGGTTTGGGAATTGGGATTTTCAATGGTGTGACGGAAAAAATGGAAGCTACAATTCGGGACAATGAAACCGGCGCAACCAGAAAAGAAATGGTGGAACCTTGGACCAATTATAATGTGTTGGTTTTCGACCAGAGATTTGGAGACAATTCATCGATGACGTTGGTCAATACGAGCACGATGAGAATGGGCGATTTCCGTGATGCCAATTCTACAGGACTTTTGTGGAATATTGCCAACAAAAAAAATACTTACAACTACTACGGAAATCTGAAAGGAAGTTGGGTGGTGGACAACGGAACGAAATTCGGAAACAGAGGAACTGTGGGCGTTGGAAAATTCTCAGGGAAAAACCGTTTCGAGGTCAATGCCAATTATGTCAACAAAGATTGGGATATTAATGATTTAGGATTTTCGACCAAAACCAATTACGGAAATCACAATGTTTGGTACGGTTACAGAATCCTCCAGCCAACAGAAAAGCTGAACAATATGTATCTGAATTTCAATCTGAATTATTACCACAGATTGGAACCGTTTCTTAATCAAAAATTAGTTTTTAATAATAATAACTCATTTACCAACAAGAAGTTTCAGACCTTCGGCGGTGGAGTAGAGTTCACACCTTATGGGGAAAAAGACATTTATGAACCTCGAACTTTTGGACGTCATTTGAATGTTCCAGGCTATTTTGACAGCTGGCTTTGGTTCGAAAGTGACAGCCGAAAAAAGTTACAATATAACATTACGCTTGATTATTATGCATACGACCAAAAAGGAAGAAACTATGTCGTTCCGTCTCTTTATTTACGTTACCGAGCTTCCGATAAAATGAAAATAATCTGGCAGTTCAATCCGGTTTTCAGCAATAATGAAGTTGGATATTCCGGTAAGGATTCGGGAAATATTTATATGGGAAGAAGACAGCGAAACACTTATGAGAACGCGATTACGGGACAATATACATTCAACGAAAAGATGACTTTGGCTTTGGCTTTCAGACATTATTTTTCAGATGTGACTTACAAGCAATTTTATACACTTGAGAATGACGGAAATCTGAATTCCAACACCGCTTACCATCCAAATCTCAACGGAACTTACAATTCCTGGAACGTCGATTTGCGCTATTCGTGGTGGTTTGCGCCGGGAAGTCAGCTTACTTTGCTTTACAGAAATGCAACCAGCAATTACCTTGAAGTATCGAGAATGAAATTTAAAAATAACTTTGATGAATTATTCAACGTCCCGATGATTAACAATTTTTCCCTTAGAATATCTTATTTCTTAGATTACAACCGAATGAAGAATTGGTTTTAAATAATAATTTGACTTTGTCGAACCACTTCGTTAGGTTTTGGCAGCTATTTCCGCCTTCCGCTCCCAATCTTTTTTGCAGGACCATTTCAGTTTGAATAGGACTTTTGTACAAGCAAAAAAGGATTTCCGCTCAAGTCGGGCTGCAGATTCAAAATAAAAACTCCATTTCAATACCGAAATCGAGTTTTTTTTCATTTATAATTTATAATTCATCATTATAAAACGTCTCTTATTTCCTCATTTTTCTGAAACATTGCTTTTGCAAAAGGACAAAGCGGAAGGATTTTAATGCCTTTTTCTCTGGCAAATTCCACAGCTTTGTAAACCATTTCTTTCCCAACACCTTTTCCGTTATAAGCAGGCTCTACTTCCGTATGGTCAATAATGATTTTATCATCTCCAGCCCACGAGTAAGTCATTAAACCCGCTTTTTGTCCATCAAAAGTGGCAATGAATTCCCCTTTTGTTTCTCTGTTTTTTTGTGTTATTTCCAGCATATTATTTCAGTTTGGTTAATATTTCTATGTCGTTGGTCAATATTTTGTGAATCGGACAGGCGTCCGCAATTTTATAAAGCTTATCTTTTATATCACTACTAAGTTCAGTTGCTCCGAAATCTATCACTCTGCAAAACTGTGCCAATCTGGTCTGGGGATAATTATCCAAATCCACTTCCACATTGATGTGCGGAATATCCCAACCTTTTCTGTCAATATACATTCGCAAAGTCGCTGCAGTACAGCTTGCGAGAGAGGTTGCTAAAATCTCAAACGGGTTAAAACCTTTATTTCCGCCACCTTTATCAACAGGTTCATCCGTTATTATCCGGTTTTCTCCGGCGATAACTTCGGTGTAATATTTTTCCGTTCCCAGACTTGCTTTTACTTTTACTCCCATTTTTTAAGAATTTAGTTTGTAGCTCAACGCGCCGGATGGACAATGGTTGATTTGATTTTTCAATTCTTCTGCGTCGGCATTTTCAGGCTTTATCCACGGTCTGTCTTTCGGATTATAAACTTTAGGCAGCATTTTTACGCAAACTGCCGCGTGGATGCAAACTTTGGGTTTCCAGATGATGGTGATTTCGCCAGCGTTGTATTCGTGAGTTTCCATTAGATTTGAGATTTGAAGTTTTTGATTTTAGAATTTAAAGTGTTCAATAATTCCGGTTCAACAATTCCGTTTTCAAGGTCAAAATTTTCATAAAATTTAGGCAATGAAAATGTTTCTTTGATATCTGCACCAAACGCAGGAAAGAATTTCGAAGCTTCAGCCATTACATTTCCACCGCCATAACCGCCAGGAGAAGTGGTCATCAAAAACATCGGTTTATCCTGAAAAACCTTAACATTAATTCGAGAAGCCCAATCAAAAATATTTTTGAAAGCCGCACTGTAAGAACGGTTGTTCTCTGCTAATGAACAAATGATGACGTCAGATTCCTCAATGTTTTTTAAAAATCGATGCGCTTCTTCCGGAAACCCGTTTTTTTCCAAATCCACAGAGAAAACAGGCATCAGATAATCGTTAAGGTCAATTAAATTAATGTCTTCATTAGGGAAATTTTTAAGAACAAATTTCACCAGTTGTTTATTAATCGAAGTGGAAGAGTTACTTCCTGCAAATGCGAATATTTTCATAGTTTTAGATTTTTATACTTAGAATTTGAATATTAAAGTTGATCGTAACCTCCAAATTTTTCATCCACAATAGTTTTCCATTCCGGATGTTTTTTGATGAATGCGAAAACGTAAGGACAAAATGGTAACAATTTCTTACCGCTTTCTTTGATATATTCCAAGGTCTTTTCTACCACTGCAGCAGCGGCTCCTGTTCCTGCCAATTCTGGTTCAGCTTCTGTGTGGACCAATGCAATCTGATGTTCTCTTTCTCCATAATTAATAAAAGCAAAGTGTCCATCAACTTCAATCTCAAAACGCTTTTTGGTTTCGTTTTTTACAAGCGGAATGTTTTCAAATTCTGGTTTCATATGATATTTTTTTAAAGTTACTCATTTATTATTTTTCAAAATTATATAAACCAAAACCTTTATAAATTGATGTAGGATATTTTCGTGAAATTGATTTTAAAGAAAAAAATCCTGCAAAACTTAATTCGCAGGATTCTCAAGGTTAACAACTAATTATATGTTGTGATTTGGTTTTTTTTTTCTGGCGGATATAAAATCCGACATCTTACTGAATTTGGAAGCTTCACTTTTCGGCAATGTTCCCAATCTGTAGTAGAAGCTTTTCATTCCTCTTCTTGTATTGATGTTGATGACCATTATGTAATTGAGCAATCCTTTTTCAATTCTGTAAAACATCACTTTTTGCAGAGGAACTTCCAAAACAGGATGGTGATTATGTACTAAAGGATGCTTGTATTTTACAGACAGAATATGCTCAGAAACCTCTAGTGAGAAAGTTTTAAGCATAGTTATTCTCCAGATTGAAAACAAAAATATAATTAGAAAAATACCGTATAAAGTAGCTTTATCTATTTTCATAAACTTTGTTGCAAATATCAAAAATAATACATCTACTATAAGGAGAAGGAAAAACCCATACATTGCTAATGCAATTTCTCTTCGGTTGTTTACTTTCATCTTTATTGTTTTTTAGATTAACTAATTTTTAAAAAAAAGTGTCCGTTTATAAATCCTTACAATTCATAATACGAACACTTTGGTTTCATTATTTGTGTAATAGAATCATTGAAAATTGTATTTTCATCATTTGGCTTTTTTTAGTATTTTCAGCAGAGCCGAAGCCCTGCAAAAAAATACCAAATTTCATTATTGTGTGTTTTTAGAATCCAGTCTCCAATTTTAACCGTTTATTAATAGAGTTACTATTTTTTAGTGATTATAATTATTGACTTTTACTGATGCAAAAATATCAGTATAACAGCATTCTGTGCAAGAAAACACCTTAGATGTATGTCGATGGACTTGTAGATATTTGTCTACAAATTAAAGTTTAATGGAAAGGATTTTGATAAAGAAAGAATTATAAACGATTATTTTTGACTAAATCAGATAATTCTACAATGTTTTGAATATTCAGTTTTTCGAATATTCTTTTTTTAATGGTGCTGATAGTATTTTGCTTGACAGACAGCTTGTTGGCAATCTCAAGATTACCAAAACCTTTGGCGTACATCTCTGCGATTTCCATTTCTCTCTCGGTAAGACGACTCAGAGGGTTAATCATTTTTGGATTTTGAAGAGAATTCATCAGCAAAGATTGCGTCACAGGCGAGATGTGTTGCCCGTGGATCTGCATATTCATGATCGCCTTTTTTATTTCTTCTTCCTCGCTTAGTTTGCTTAAAAATCCGTTGGCACCGGCGTTGATAAATTTTAATGATTGCGTCTCTTCATCTATTCCGGTAAATATCAATATCTTAATTTCGGGTCTTGTTTTTTTGATTTGTGGAATAATAGTCAGACTGTTTCCATCAGGAAAATGAGCGTCAATAATAGCAATGTCAATAGAATTGGTTTCTACTGTTTCTAATACTTTTGACAAAGTAGAAGCTTGGAAAATCTCACAATCTAAACCGATTTCTTCCAAAAGAAACACGATACCTTGTCTGATAAGGCTGTGATCGTCTGCAAGTAAGAAAGTGGTTTTGTTTTTTGACATTATTTATTGATATTTAAATTGATTGAAAAGCTCACTGTTGTACCTTTTCCCAAGGAACTTGCAACAGAAATATTTCCGGAATATAGTTCTACAATTTCTTTACACAAACTCAGTCCCAGACCTGCTCCAAGATTTTCCATATCTTCTGATAAAACACCTTGGTAATAAGGTTCGAAGATTTTTTCCAAATCAGATTCTGAGATTCCAGCGCCTGTATCGGTTATTTTTGTTATCAGTGAAACTGTATTTTCATCTAAAGACTTGACTTTGGTGTCAACTGTAATTTGGCCATTTTCAGTGAATTTATTAGCATTCCCTAATATATTCATAAAAATCTGATTGATTTTTGTATTGTCAGAATACACGACAAGATTTGGATCAATGTTTTTATCAATGACAAATTTATTATTTCTCGTCTGGATATAAGGTTCAATTGAATTGAGAATCGAATCAATCTCACTATTAAGATTAAAAACTACCGGAATTAATTTATTTTCAACCTGTTGATTTTTAGTGTATTCCAAAATCTGGTTTGCTTGCATCAACAAAGTATTATTGGTAAAACTTATTGATTTCAAATATTCTTTGATGCTTTCGTCCGTTGTTTTTTTATTGATTCGATTGATGAAAATCCCTATAATCTTCAAAGGTGATCTCAATTCGTGACTCAGCATTCCGAGAATTCTATTTTTGAAATTGAGGTTTTCCTTAATCTGAATATTGGCAGCTTTTAATCGTTTTTCATAAATGAAGGCAATTCTGGTTAAAAACATGATCAGAATCGAAACAATGAACATCAGTATCATGGCTCCGAGAACCAGATAATTTCTGATTTTATTTTTCTCAGAATTCAGATTGTCATATTCTTTTTGAAGTTCAAATTTAGAATCTTTGATGGCTGTTTCATAGATATTCATCAGATCATTACTATAAATCAAGAGGGTGTTGAAGATCTTGTAAAACTTATTACTATGACTTTTTCCTTGTGTAACATTGACCTGGATTTTCTGAATTTCTTTGGAATAATGATTATTGATGGTGTTTACAATACTGTCCATCTCTGTTTTTATCTTTTCAGCATTCGTAACGCCGCCGTTTTTTACGGTAATTACTGTGCTTTCCTTTCTCACATTATCTTTCCCCGCTATCGCATCACCCAAACGTCCAAAAAGACCTTTCTTTTTTACAGTATCAGAAATGGTTTTTGTTTGAATATCAAATTTCTCATAATTATAATGAAAATCGTATTTCTTCATTTTTGGAAGATCCTCACGAACTTTGAAACTCGATTTTGTCGAAAACTGATAAGAAGAATCTGCTAGTAGTTTTAATTTTTTAAACTCAGAAGAATCTTTTGTCTGAGGAAGCAGAAGGTTGGCAAGTTTTGGATTTTTATAATTATTGATGCTGTCTAGATTTTTAGTCAGCTTATTAACAGACTTGAAATAGAATTCCAAATATTGCTTGTCATTGGTAATCAGGTATTTTTGAAAATAATCCTGAGAATCTAATAACTCTCTCTTAGAATCATTGGTCAGATTTTCCAGAGAATTGATTTCTTTTATTTGATTCTCAATAAAAGTCAGATTTTTCCTGCTTTTAAATTCATTATAAAAAAAACCAGCTAAGATGATTTGGATTAAAAGAATACAAAAAATAAGAAAATAGTGAATAATTTTTCTTGATCTATAGTTGAGTGTATTACCGGTTTTTTCTGTTGATATCATTTTGTGTTTATAGTTTTTTTTTTTTTTGATTTTTCTTTTTTTTACAGATAATTATAATTTTTAAAATTTAAAAATTTTATAATAATATACAGTTATGAAGGTTATTTTCATAAATATATAATTCTACGCCTATTCATTATAGTGATTTTTCATATAAAGTTAATAAAAAATCCTGCAAAACCGAATTTGCAGGATATATTTTATATGTATTGTATAATTTTTTAAAGTGTTTTAAATTGCTCCAACATTCTCACATCATTTTCAAAGAACATTCGGATGTCGCTCATTTGATAAAGAAGCATTACAATTCTCTCGATTCCCATTCCAAAAGCATATCCGGAGAATTTATCAGGGTCGATATTGACATTTTTAAGAACCGCTGGGTCAACCATTCCGCAACCCATAATTTCTAACCAACCGGTTCCTTTAGTGATTCTGTAATCGGTTTCAGAGTTCAGTCCCCAATAAACATCCACTTCTGCACTTGGCTCAGTGAAAGGGAAATAAGAAGGTCTCATTCTGATTTTTGATTTACCAAAAAGTTCCGTAGTAAAAAACTGAATGGTTTGTTTCAAATCTGCAAAACTCACATTCTCATCAATATAAAGTCCTTCAATCTGATGGAAAATACAATGCGAGCGGGAAGAAACCGCTTCGTTACGGAAAACTCTTCCGGGCGCCAAGATCCTCATCGGCGGTTCGTTCTCTTCCATATAACGGATTTGAACGGAAGAAGTATGCGTTCTCAACAAAACATCAGGATTTTGTTCGATGAAAAACGTATCCTGCATATCTCTCGCCGGATGATATTCTGGGAGATTCAGAGCCGTAAAGTTATGCCAGTCATCTTCAATCTCTGGTCCGTCTGCAACAGCAAAACCGATTGATTTGAAGATGTCAATGATTTTATTTTTAACTAAATTAATTGGATGTCGGGAACCTAACTCCAATGGAAAAGCCGGTCTGGAAAGATCTTCTTTCTCCAGAACGGTTTGACTTTCGGAAGCTGATTTTAAACCTTCCAATTTCTCATTGACAGCATTTCTAAGGATGTTGATTTTCTGTCCAAAATCTTTCTTTTGCTCATTTGGGATTTGTTTCAAAGAATCATAAAAATCATTCATGATTCCTTTCTTACCGTTGTATTTCAAACGGAATTGTTCAATCTCATCTTTGGCAGAAGATTGGAAATTTTGTACTTCAATCAGCAGGTCATCAATTTTCTCTAGCATTGCTTATAATAAATTATAGAGTGCAAAAATACGATTTTAAAATAAAAAAATCTGCCTTTATGAAAGACAGATTCTATTTTTTTAAATCTTGATTCTTATATCTTGATTCTTGAATCTTTATCACTTCTTTTCGATGGCCTTCACTTTCATCTGAACATTGATTTCATTTTTAATCAAACCTTCTGCAGCAGGCATTTGGAATTTGATTCCGAATTCATCTCTGTTGATGTCTTTTGGCTCTGTTGCAATGCTCAATTCGCCATTTTTCACTTTTACATTAGCATTGAAACTCGCTGGTTTTGTAATGCCTTTTATAGTTAAGTTTCCGTCAAGAATCGTGTTGTAATCGCTTCCTGCGACATTTTCTGTAACTTTAGTAATTTCATAAGAAGCGGTTGGGAATTTGGCAGCATCAAAAAAATCTGCACTTTTCAAATGTCCAAGAAGTTTCGTATTCGATTCCGAATCTTTCAAATCTTCATTCGCTAAAGAGTTCATATCCAGCACAAATTGGCCGCTTTCCAACTTATTATCTTTCACTGTCACTTCGCCGCTTTCAAATTTCAAACTTCCGATGTGGCTCGTATTATCAGATTTGATGACTTTAAATCCTTTCCATTCAGCTTTACTGTTCATTGTATCAACCACATAAACTTGTCCGTTGTTTGTGGTCAGAACCTCGTTGCTTTCGCTGGTTACGGGTTTATCTTTACCACAAGAAATAATAAATACAGAAACGGAAATCAATAAGATTGCAGAAATTAAAGTCGTCTTTTTCATAGAAAAATTTTAAATTATAACTAAATTTGTGTTTTTGCTAAAATAATAAAATTATTATTATTTCAATCACTAATTTTACAAGATGTTGTTAGAAGTTAAGAATCTATATTTCAATTATCAAGCCGATAAACCATTGTTTCAAAATCTGAATCTGAATATAGATAAAGGTCAAATTATTGCATTGGCAGGCGAAAGTGGTTGCGGAAAATCAACTTTACTGAGTTTGATTTATGGTTTGATGGATTGGCAAAGTGGCGATATTTTGTTTGATGGTGTCAAATTATTTGGACCAAAAGGAAATCTTGTTCCCGGAGAATCTCAGATGAAATTTGTAGCTCAGAATTATGATTTGATGCCTTACGGAACGGTGTATGACAATGTCGGAAAATATATTTCTAACATCAATTTAAAAGCAAAAAAAGAAAAAGTTGAAGAATTGTTAGACGTTGTTGGCTTGACAGATCTTGCGAAGGTGATTCCGAAAAATCTGAGTGGTGGACAACAACAACGCGTTGCGATTGCGCGTGCCTTGGCGATTCTTCCAAAAATGCTTTTGCTGGATGAACCTTTCAGTAACCTCGATTTTTCAAGAAAATTTGAGTTGCGGGATAAATTGTTCAATTATGTAAAGCAAAATAATTTGAGTCTGATGATTTCGACTCATAATTTGGAAGAAGTTTTGCCTTGGGCAGACAAGATTGTGGTTTTGCAAAACGGAAGATTGATTCAAAATGAATCGCCGAAAGAAACTTACGAGAATCCTTACAATGATTATGTTGCGAAGCTTTTAGGCGAAGTCAATATTTTCTCGGAAGAGGAAAAAGCTCAATTCAATCTTTCTAAAAAACATTATTTCCCGCATCAGATTAAAGTGGGCGATAATGGAGTAGAAGCCACTGTTTTGGAAAGTCTTTTTGCTGGTTCACATTTTAGAAATAAGTTGGTTGTCAATAATAAAACAATAATCGTTTATTCTCAGAAATATCTTCAAGGCCAAGTTTTTGTACAATTTTAAAATTGTTGATAAAATATGGATAACTTATAGATTTCCAGTTTGTTGAGTCAATAAAAATTTATAATTTTGACAAACGAAAATACATCAGGAAATTTTTGGTTAATTCTCTTTCTGCCTTAGGGACTGAAATTAGCGATAAGCAATCAAAGTCTTTGAAAGTTTACCCTGCCAAATTTTTCCTTTTTTTTCGCTTCTTGCAATTGGCTTTAAAAAGCAATCTGCCAAAAGCCAACTAAGCCTTTCTCACAAACTCAGACTTCAAAGCCATTGATCCAAAACCATCAATTTTGCAATCGATATTGTGGTCGCTTTCTGGTCTTAATCTGATGTTTTTCACTTTTGTTCCAGCTTTGATATCTTTCGGTGCACCTTTCACAGGAAGATCTTTAATGACAATTACAGAATCTCCATTTTGCAATTCCTTCCCAAGAGAATCGAAAATTTTACCTTCCGTAGAGACTTCCGCCGGATCCCACTCGTGGAAACATTGCGAACAAATTTGCAGATTTTCCTGCTCATAAGTGAATTCGGATTGGCATTTTGGGCAAAGGATTATATCGCTCATAGTTTTTAATTTATGATGCAAAGTTAAGATTAAAACGTTCATTCTGAAATGAGATAATTCATAAGACAATAAAAATCATCATTAATCATTTATAATTCATCATTAATTTTTAGATTTGTGCGCAACTAAAATAAATCTTTCATATAAAATGAAAAAAACCGCTTTATACGATAAACACGTGTCTTTGGGCGCGAAAATAGTTCCGTTTGCAGGCTTTGAAATGCCTGTCCAATATTCAGGAATCAACGAAGAACATTTTGCTGTCCGCGAAAAAGCGGGAATTTTCGATGTGTCACACATGGGACAATTTTTCATCGAAGGTGCTTCAGCAAAAGAATTGTTGCAGTTTGTGACATCTAACAATGTTGATGCTCTGGAAAACGGCAAAGCGCAATATTCTTGTCTGCCAAACGAAACGGGCGGAATTGTAGATGATTTGATTGTTTACAAAATGGAAGATGAAAAGTATTTTGTAGTCGTTAACGCTTCAAACATCGATAAAGACTGGAATCACATTGCAAAATACAATGAGAAATTTGGTGCAAAAATGACGAATGCTTCGGATGAAATGTCATTAATTGCCATTCAAGGTCCAAAAGCGACAGAGATTCTGCAAAAATTGACAGAGACAGATTTGTCAGCGATTCCATATTATCATTTCACAGTCGGTTCTGTGGCTGGTTTTGATGATGTGATTATTTCCAACACGGGTTACACGGGAAGTGGTGGTTTTGAGATTTATTTCGATAATAAATTTGCAGAGCAGATTTGGGATTCTTTGTCAGAAGCTGGAAAAGAATTTGGGATGATTCCTTGTGGATTGGCTTCCAGAGACACTTTGAGATTGGAAAAAGGTTTCTGTCTTTACGGAAATGATATCGATGATACTACTTCTCCACTAGAAGCTGGTTTGGGTTGGATTACCAAATTTGACAAAGATTTTGTGAACAAAGAAGCACTTGAAAATCAAAAATCTGAAGGTGTTTCCAAGAAATTAGTTGGTTTTGAAATGCAGGAAAAAGCAATTCCAAGACACGATTATGAAGTGGTGGATGCTGAAGGAAACGTTATCGGGAAAGTTACTTCCGGAACAATGTCGCCAATGAAAAAAATCGGATTAGGTTTGGCTTATGTTGATAAAGCGAACTTCAAATTAGGTTCAGAAATCTTCATCAGAATCAGAAACAAAGATATCCCTGCGAAAGTGGTAAAATTGCCTTTTGTTTAAAAATCAAGATTTGAAATAAATTAAAGCGACTATTTTGGTCGCTTTTTTGCTTTCTAAACTTTTATTAAATTCGAAAAAATAAATTGTTATGAAGTTAAACAAACTAAGTTTAGCAATGTTGTTTGCAGGAACATTATTGTTTCAGGCCAATGATAAAATTAATTTAAAAATTAATTCCGCGATTTCAAATCCAACAAATGCCTCTTTTTCTTATCAACAAATGCCTGCGAATGTCAAGGCTTTTATTGCTAAATATTACCCCAAAGCAACCGTTGTAAAGTATGAAGCCAAAACAACTTTAGTAGGAAAGAAATATGAAGTCAAATTGAATAACGGCGCAGAAATAGATTTTGATAAAAACGGAAATTGGGAAGAAATTAGCGATAAACAAGGTATTCCAACAGTTTTAATTCCTGTGAAAATCAAAACTTATCTTGACCAAAAATACAAAGGTGTAAAAGTGGAATCGATTGATAAAGATGACAACAAAATCAAAATTGATTTGTTTAATGACATCGATTTGGAATTCGATAAAAACGGAAAGTTTTTAAGGGTTGATTAAAAAATAAAGCGTTCAGAATATGAACGCTTTTATTTTTTTTAAAGTTTGAAATTATTTCAAATACTTAGTAATAATTTCACTCATCGGATTGGTTTTACTCTCAAAACTATCAATGATATTACCTTTTTCATCCAAAAGAATCTTCGTAAAGTTCCAACCGATTGTTGTGTTTTTCACGCCATTTTCTTTTTTGTCTGTTAGAAATTTGTAGATTGGCGCGATGTCATTTCCTTTCACAGAAATCTTCGCAGCCATAGGAAACTGAACGCCATAATTTCTTTGGCAGAATGTCGCAATCTCGTGGTTTGCGCCAGGTTCTTGTCCACCGAAATTGTTCGCAGGAAAACCTACGACAACCAATTTGTTTTTGTATTTTTCATAAAGTTTCTCCAAATCTGCATATTGAGGCGTGAATCCGCATTCGGAAGCGGTGTTTACAACCAATATTTTTTTGCCTTTGAATTTAGAAAAATCAATCGTAGAACCGTCCAAAGCTTCTACTTTGAAACTGTGAATCGATTTTGCCTGAGCTTTATTTTTTGAAAATCCGAATAGTGAAAACATAATAACGAGTAAATATTTCATAAAATTAATTTGAAATTCAAATTTAAAACAAGTTTGGGAATATGTGATGTTAAATTAAACTAAATCTTTCTTTCAGAAATCAATATCTTTAAACCATCGAAAATCAAAAATGAATAGAAAAGACTTTATAAGCTTGTCCATATTGGGATTTTTGGGTTTATATGCTTGCAGAACTTCAACTGTTATGAATAATAAAAAACCTTTGGCCATCCAGCTTTACACGATTCGGGATGCGATGGTTGAAAATTTGGAAAAATCTTTGGAACGTTTGGCTGAATTAGGTTTCAAGCAACTCGAAATCTACGGTTATGACGGGAAATTCTTCGGAAAAACCAGAACTGAATTTCAAACGATTCTGAAAAATGTCGGTCTCGAAGTTATCAGTTCTCATCACACCACCGAAATTGTACATCACACCAAAGGAACGCTTTTGAATGATTGGGAAAAGTCCGTTGAAGATTTACAGTTTATTGGTTCAAAATATATAGTTTGTTCCTATCTTTTCGAGGAAGAAAGGACTTTGGAACATTATAAAAAGCTTCCGGAATTGCTCAATCAATCTGGTATGATAACGAACAATGCAGGAATCGATTTTGCCTATCATAACCACGATTTTGAATTTGAGAAATTCGAAAATAAAACAGTTTATGATTTCATTTTAGATAATACAGATTCAGATTTGGTGAAAATGGAACTCGATCTTTATTGGATTGCAAAAGCTGGTTTTAGTCCTTTAGATTACTTTGAAAAATATCCAAAAAGATTTCCGCTGTGGCATTTGAAAGATATGAAAGCAGGAAGCAAAGATTTTGCTGAAATCGGGAACGGAACGATTGACTTTAAAACAATCTTCGAAGCCAAAGAAAAAGCAGGTCTGGAATATTGGTTCTTGGAACAAGATTCCAGTGACAAAGATATTTTTGAAAGCATAAAAATCAGTGAGAATTATATTAAGAAGAATAAATTCTTCAATTAAATCTTATATAAGCAAAGCGCCTTTGTGAACCTTGAAATATTTTCAATATTTACCAAAAATATCTTAGTGCACTTTGTGTTCAAAAATATATTCTTTAACAAAATTTTATGATTTGTAAAATAAATGCCTTTTCTTTGCCGTTCTTTTCTTTATGACCAAAATCGATGAGTGTTTACAGTAAGCTGGCAGAGAATCTCCAGTACATTTCGCCGACTTATTACAAAAGCAGATTTTTCAAAAAGCTGAAAGGTTTGACTGCCCAAAATCTCTTGCAGAGAAAAGTCGAGCCTGAGTTTCTTTGGATTAAGAAAGTTTTGACCAGCGATTCAGTCTTTATGGATGTTGGAGCCAATGTTGGCGCTTATCTTTTTACGCTGGAAAATCATCTGAAACCTGAAAATATTTTCGCTTTCGAACCCAATCAACAATTGTTCAAAAGATTAGGACGATTATTTCCAAAAGTCAATTTGTTTTCTGTGGCTTTGTCGGATATTTCTACAATCGCTGAGTTCAAAATTCCAGTTATCAATGGAGAAAAAGTCCATACGAGAGGGACTTTGCAGACTTCTATCAAAGAAAAAAATGAAGAAAAAACCATTCTTCAGAAAGTAGAAGTGAAACCTTTGGATGAATTAAACCTTAATCTAAAAAGACTCGATTTCATCAAGATTGATGTAGAAGGAAACGAAATGCAGACTTTGCGAGGCGCCAAAAAAACAATCGAAAAATATAAACCGATTCTGATGGTCGAAATGGAGCAACGCCATCACCAAGACCATCTCTGGACTTTGATTTCTGAGATTTCAGATTGGGGTTATTCTGTTAATTATCTGGATAGAAAAACCTTGAAACCAACAATTCTCACAGAAGAATTTCTGAATCAACAGAATCCTGATAATGTGAAGAATTATAAAGATTATATCAATAACATTATATTCTTACCGATAATTTAATTTAAAAAGGCTTTGAGAAATTCAGCCTGACCAATAAAAACCAACAACCAACAATCAGCAACTATCAACTAACAACTAAACAATGAGTGTCGTAGCAAGACAAGGTGTAAAATATTCGATAATCGGTTATCTCGGCTTTTTGCTGGGAACTTTTTCGTCTATTTTCATTTTTCCGTACGATATGGAGTTTTACGGAAAGCTCCGTTACATCTTGCCGACTGCAGAAATAATGGTTCCGATTGTGGTTTTTGGACTGAGTTTTTCTAACGTCAAATTCTTTAGCAAAGTGAATGCAGACGGGAAACATCACAATATGTTGTCTCTGTCTTTGCTCGCAGTTGTTATCAATTTCTTGATTTTTGTCGGTGTTTTTTTTGTAATCAGTTACTTATTTCCAACTTTCAAAGAATACAAACTTTGGGAGATGAAACTGTTGATTTTGCCAATGGTTTTGGTTCTGGCTTTGTCTTCGGTTTTCAATAAGTTTTTGACCAATTATAAGAGAATTGTTGTCCCGAATATTTTTGAGAATTTTGTTCCGAAGATTGCCAATATTGGTGCTTTCTGCCTGTTTTTCTTTTTGGGCGTTGCCGATAAAATGGCTTACGGATTCTTTTTTTTGATGTTCGTGATTTCGTTGATCGGTTACGGATATTACACGAATCGACTGGAGAAAATCAAGCCGGATTTTGGGTTGGATTATTTCAAAAAAGATAATTTTTACCGTGAGATTTTTACTTATAGTTTATTTGGATTTCTCGGAAATATCGGAAATTATATTGCCATTAATATTGATAATCTGATGATTGGTGAGTTCATCAACTTCCACGAAAACGGAATTTACAGTAATATCTACGCCATTATTTCTTTGATAACGGTTCCTCAGATGGGACTTTTCAATATTTCTGCGCCTATCATTAATAAAAATCTGGCTTCTGAAGATTATAATGAGTTGGATAGGTTTCATAAAAAAACCTCGCTCAGTTTGTTTTTTTTAGGCTTGGTTTTGTTCTGTTGCATCGTTGTTGGATTCCCGTATTTGGCAGATTTTATGAAGAATGGAGAAGATTTGCGTTCGTCTGAACCAGTCGTTTGGGTTTTGGGATTTGCAATGTTGTTTGATTTGGCGACAGGTTTTAACGGACATATTATTTCGTTGTCAAGATTTTACAAATTCAATATTGTCGTGATGTTGATTCTAGCCGTTCTGACCATCACAACCAATATGCTTTTCCTGAAACATACCAATCTTGGAATCTTGGGAATTGCGATTGCTTATGCTATTTCTTTGTCGTTATTCAATATCATAAAAATCGCTTTCAATTATTGGAAATTCAAAGTTTTTCCTTTGGGAATCGAGATGATTTTTGCGATGATTTTGGGCTGTATTTCTATCAATGTGGCGATGTTTTTACCAGATTTTAAAACTAATATTCTTAATCTTTTCTACAAACCTGCGGTTGTTCTGGTTTTGCTTTTCATCGGCAATCACTTCTTGAAAATCTATCCGCTGGATAAGTTTCTGAATAAGGCTTTTGTTAAGAGCTTATTTAAGTTTTAGTTATTTGAATATAAAAGTTATTTAGAAGTCCAGATTAAATTTATCAGGACTTTAAAACAAACTAACCTTGCTCTCTCAAAATGACATCATACAAATCCTGTCTTCTGTCGGTCATTGTTTTCACTGCGCCGTTATAATGCAGTTCTTTTAGAAGATTCAAATCCACATCAACGATAATCGTCATTTCCGTGTTGGGCGTCGCTTCACCTTTAATTGCATTGGATGGAAAAGCAAAATCCGAAGGCGTGAAAACCGTCGCCTGACCGTACTGGATATCCATATTATTCACACCTGGTAGATTGCCGACACAACCTGCAATCGCGACATAACATTCATTTTCAATGGCTCTTGCGGCGGCGCAATGGCGTACTCGTGTGTAAGCATTTTGTGTATCTGTGAGATATGGTACGAACAAAATCTTCATTCCCAGGTCTGCCAACAATCTTGGAAGTTCTGGAAACTCAACATCGTAACAGATGATTACGCCGATTTTTCCGCAATCGGTATCAAAAACTTTGATTTCGTTACCTCCAGTCATACCATAATATTTCTTTTCGTTGGGCGTGATATGGACTTTTCTGTATTCATCTATTTTTCCGTCTCTGTGAAGCAGATAACTGACATTGTACAATTTTCCTTCTTCCAAAATCGGCATACTTCCGGAGATGATATTCACATTGTAACTCACTGCGAATTCGGAGATTTTATGTTTGATTTCTTCCGTGAGTTCAGACAGTTTTTCCATAGATTCGCGCTCGTTCATATGGTTAAAGGGCGCGAGTAGAGGCGTGTTGAACAATTCCGGAAACAAACAGAAGTCCGACTGATAACCTGCCACCGCATCCACGAAAAATTCCACTTGTTTGTAGAAATCCTCCAAATCTTTCAAAGGTCGCATTTGCCACTGAACCAAACCCAGCCGAATGACGCTGTCCTGCATTGTGTTTTTCTTGGCGGTGTAATAGATGTTGTTCCATTGTAAAAGAACCGCATATTCTTCAGACTCAGAATCGCCTTTCAGATAGCCTTTCAGGATTTTGAAAGGAGAAAAATTATTCCCTATCTGGAAACTCAAAACAGGGTCGTAGATTTCCTTATTTCTTACTTTCGTGATGTATTCTCTTGGCGATAAATCTTTGCTGTACAAATGATAATTCGGGATTCTGCCACCGATGATGATGGATTTCAGATTCATTATTTCGCAGAGTTCTTTCCTTGCGTCATACAATCTTCGCCCTAATCTCAACGCTCGGAATTCTGGATCTACAAAGACCTCAATCCCATAAAGCACGTTTCCAATGTTGCTGTGCGTATTGAAACTTCCGTTTCCGGTAATCTCTTCATAAGTATGCTGGTCGCCATAGAGTTCATAATTAACGCAAATAGACAAAGCTGCCGCTGCTAATTTTCCATCCACGATAATACAAATTTGACCTTCTGAAAAAATGGAAGTCAGCTTCTGGATATTCCGTTTGCTCCAGACATTATCATCGATAACGGGATAAGCTTTCTGCATTGCTTCTGCCAATTCATCATAATCATCGATGTTTAGTTTTCTGATTTCTACCTGCATAGTTTATATTTTTTAATTTCAACCACAAAAGTCACAAAAGAAGGACTTTGAATTTCTCATATTGAAGTCAAAATAAGTTTCGTTATTTTTATAATATTGATTCAATCAAAAGCTTTGTGCCTTTTGTGGTTTCATTGATATTTTTTAATTAATAAATCCTTCAACTGCTTCATGCCTTCCGTTGCAGAAGTTTTAAAATAGTTGTCGTTGTTTGTAAAAGCATTCGGATTTTCCATATTTGGGTCGATGACGAAAATCTCACAATGCGACGGAACATATCTGATGACAGATGCTGCAGGATAAACCTGCATAGATGTGCCGATGACCAAAAACAAATCTGCCTGCGAAGCTATCTCAATCGCATTATCCATCTCCGGAACCATCTCGCCAAACCACACAATGTGCGGACGAAGTTGCAAGCCGTCGGGATGTAAATCTCCAACCTTTATTTCATCAACATAATCAACAATTTCGCTGTCGTCTTTGATTGATTTTGCCTTGGTCAGTTCACCGTGAAGATGAATGATTTTTGCAGATCCACCACGCTCGTGCAGGTCATCCACATTCTGCGTGATGATGTGAACATCGAAAAAATCCTCCAACTCTGCAAGCAATTTGTGCGCCGTATTGGGTTCTACCTCGGTCAATTGTCGTCTTCTGGCGTTATAAAAATCTAAAACCAGTTGTGGATTTCTGGCAAAACCTTCTGGAGAAGCCACATCTTCAATACGTTGATTTTCCCAAAGTCCATTGTAATCTCGAAACGTTTTAATTCCACTTTCTGCAGAGATTCCTGCACCGGAGAGTACGACGAGTTTCTTCATTTTAATCTAAAATTTTCTTTAAATATAACGAATTTTCGACAGCAGATGTTCCCCAAGTGTTGTTGAACATAATATAGAATTCTTTTCCCGTGGCCTTGATTTCTTTACTTAGATTTTCCAGAAATTCCTCTGAATAAGATGATTTATAAAGCACAGGTTTTCCGTGCAAACGATAGTAACCGATTTTGGAATTGGTCACAATAACTTCTTCTGAAAGCTTAGTTGGAAAACTCACGCCACAAAATATCCACTGGTGTTTTCTGAATAGCTCAAAAATATCATCGTTCCACCAAGAAGCGTGGCGGAGCTCTACAGCCAAAAGAAATTCATCAGACAAAGTTTCTGTCAGCCATTTGAGATTATCTTCCGTGCAATGAAAAGATGCTGGAAACTGAATCAGAAATCCGGCTAGTTTAGATTCCAGATTATCATTAATGTAATTACAAAAGATGTCAAACTCTTCCTTTTTACTTTCCGAGTATCCGGAATGGGAAATGGTCTTCGGGATTTTGATGATGAATTTGAAATCATCAGGCGTTTCTTCTCTCCATTTTAGGAGGGTTTTGGTCGTCGGTTTTCTATAAAATGTACTGTTGATTTCTACAGTGTTATAGACTTTGGAATATAATTTCAGGAAATCTTTGTTCTGGGAATCTGCAGGATAAAGCGAACCTTTCCAGTCTGTATTATAAAATCCAGAACAGCCAATATGGTATTTTTTCTTAGTCGTCTTCATTTAATTTAATCAATAATTTCTGTGCCAATAAGCATCAAACCAGTGATTTAGTTTAAGTTTAAAAGCAATATGATATTTATCATACCAAATTAGTAGGAAATAAATTTGGTTGAATCGATTATTTCAAATTACTTTTGCACTGTGATTACGAATTGCTGTCATACTTATTAAGAAAGACCGAGGGATCTGACCCAGTGAAGTCTTAACAACCTGCCGAAAGGAAAGGTGTTGCATTCAGCCTTTGAAAAAAGGAAAGATAAGTGGAAAAAGTTTTTATTAGTTGGACTAAATCGTTCCTTTATATAGCTTCTTTCAGATTTATCTGAGGGAAGTTTTTTTGTTATAAACTTAAAATTAAAAAATATGAATTCTAAATTGATTTTTAACCCAAGAAAAGGATTGGTGCTTTCGGCAGCTGTTATTTTCTTTTCGGGTATTTCTCTGGCTCAGGCTCAGGAAACCAAACCAGTCAAAGACACGGTTTCGAACAAAGAAATCGAAGAAGTGGTTCTGGTTGGTTCCAGAAGTGGCGGGCGTTCCAAAGCGGACAGTCCGGTTCCTGTAGATGTCTTTAATCTTAAAGACATTCAACAAAGTTTGCCACAAACGAACATCAATCAAATCCTTAATACGATTGCGCCTTCTTTCACGTCAACCATCCAAACCAACGCTGATGGTTCTGACCATTCAGACCCTGCACAGTTGCGTGGTTTGGGACCAGACCAGACTTTGGTTTTAGTTAATGGAAAAAGAAGACATTCTTCGGCTTTAGTCAATGTCAACGGTGCGCCGGGAAGAGGAACGGTTGGAACAGATCTTAATGCAATTCCAGCTTTTGCTCTAAGCAGAATCGAGGTTTTGAGAGATGGAGCTTCTGCTCAGTACGGTTCTGATGCGATTGCCGGCGTAATGAATCTTCAATTGAAAAGAGATACTGGAAAACTGACGGGGCAACTGAATTATGGTGGTTACCTGACAAAAGCTGCCAACGATCACACAGGCAATTATGACGGACAACAATATCAATTGGACTTGAATTATGGAAACAAAATAGGGAACAAAGGCGGTTTTTATAACTTAACCTGGTCTTCCCAATTCCGTGACCCAACCAGAAGAGCAGGAACAGAAAGTGGAAATATCTACAATGCCTATAATGCAATTGAGAAAAGAGCCTCTGAAAATGGTGTGAATCTGTCATCTTATTTTAATAATATCAATCAACTGAAAGGGACGGCTGGTGAACAGGATTTCGTAAATCTGATTCATCAGTATTCTCAAGGCGTAAATTATTTTGATTCAGGTTTTCAGTCCAGTATTCAAAATGCTTCCACAATTGGTGCATTGCAAGGATTGTTAGGAGCGAATGTTACGGACAACGAATTGGCATACCGTGGACAAACCAGAAAGGATTTTAATATGCAGGTTGGGCAGTCCAAACTCAGTAACCATCAATTATTTTTGAATGCAGAAGTGCCATTGAATGACGATTGGAAAGTTTACACATTCGGTGGTTATTCGATTAGAGACGGGCAGTCTGGAGGTTTTTATAGAAGACCAAGAGAGGCCAGAACTTTTACAGGACTCAATATTGACGGGTATTTGCCGGAAATCCACACTTTGATTCAGGATGTGTCTTTGGCTGCTGGTGTGAAAGGTCAATGGGACGGTTGGAATGTAGATTTCAGCAACACGTTCGGGCAAAACAGTTTTGATTATACTATTGAAAACACAGGAAATACAAGTTTGAGATTCAACTCTCCGAACTCTTTCAAAGCTGGTGGATTGCAATTTTTGCAGAACACCATCAACTTGGATTTCAGCAAAAAATTTGATTTGTTGCAAGGCGTGAATGTCGCTTTCGGAGCAGAACAACGCCACGAAAACTTCAAAGAAAATCCAGGTGAGGAAGCTTCTTATACGGCTTATGACGTGAATGGCAATATACGTACAGGAACTTCTGTAAATCCAACGGACTTTTTTGGTGCAGTCTTGCCGGGCGGTTCTCAGGTTTTTGCTGGTTTCAGAGAAGATAATAAGGTTAATAAAAGCAGAAATGCATATGCTGCTTATGGCGACGTAGAGTTTAATTTCACCAATTGGCTATTGGTAGATGCAGCGATTCGGTATGAGAATTATTCGGATTTTGGTTCGACTTTCAATTATAAATTGGCATCGAGAATCAAGCTTTCAAATGACCTTAATTTTAGATTTGCAGGATCTACAGGTTTCCGCGCACCTTCTATTCACCAGATTTATTACAATACAACCTCTACTTTATTTACCTCGCTTCCAGGAAGTACAACACCTCAATTGGTAGAAGTCGGGACTTTCAGTAATGACTCTGCAATTGCGAAAGGTTTTGGAATTAATAAACTGAAACAGGAGACATCCAAATCTTTAAGTACTGGTTTTACTTATAGAATCCCAGCTTTGAATTTGAATATTACAGCGGATGCATACTTCATTAGAATAGATGATAGAATTGCTTTGACCGACCAATTTGCAAGACCTACGGATTTACAAGTTCAAAATAATCCAAATCTTGGACCTGTTCAAGCGGCTTTGGATGCTGCAAATGTAAATGCATCCCAATTCTTTGCCAACTCCATAGATACAGAAACCAAAGGTCTGGATGTAGTCATCAGCCATAATTACAGAACTGGTGCTATAAAATTGAACAATGATTTTGCCATCAATTTCAACAAAACCAAAAAAGTGGGCGATATCCATGCTTCTGATTTATTGAAAAATGCGGGATTGGAAAATACTTATTTCGGGGAGAAATCCAGAGTTTATTTAGAGGATTCAGTTCCGAAAATAAAAGCGAGTTTTTCTAATAATTTAAAATGGAATGACTTCAATCTTTATCTTAGGAATACCTACTACGGCAAGGTTTACGGTGCAGATGGTCTCGATGGAAATTTGTACGCTCATCAATTGATTTCGGATAAAATCATCACCGATTTATCGATTGGATATGACATCAATAAGAATTTCAATTTGACAATCGGGACAAACAACTTGTTCGATATTTACCCAACTAAAAACGTGACCGCTTCCACGAATAATGATCAGTTCATCTATTCCCGCTCCACATCTCAGTTTGGACAAAACGGACGCTATGTCTTCAGCAAGCTGACGGTTTCTTTTTAATTTGACGATTTTAAGGTTTTTTATTTTGTTTTGAAATGGCATCGGGAGTTTTCCTGATGCCATTTTTTATGAAACCACAAAAGTCATAAAAGATTTGATGTTTTTAGTTCATCAAAGTTTTTAAATAAGCTTTTTTTTTGCTCTTAAAAAGATATTTTATTTCATTTCCTTTTGTGGTTTAAACTAAACATCCAATTTGACATTATTCAACCTCAAAGAATTGAGAATCACTGAGACAGAACTGAAACTCATCGCTGCCGCCGCAATCATTGGACTCAGCAAAATTCCGAAGAAAGGGTAGAGCAATCCTGCGGCTAACGGGATTCCCAATACATTATAAATAAATGCGAAGAACAGATTTTCTTTGATGTTTTTCAGGAGTTTTTCACTTAGTATTTTCGCTTTTGCAACACCGAGAATGTCGCCTTTCAGCAATGTGATTTCGGCGCTTTCTATGGCAACGTCCGTTCCTGATCCCATTGCGATGCCGATGTTGGCTTGTGCTAATGCAGGCGCATCATTGATGCCGTCGCCTGTCATTGCCACGATTTTCCCTTCGGCTTGAAGCTTTTTGATTTCGTTCATTTTGTCTTCGGGAAGACAATTGGCTTTGAAATTTTTGATTCCGAGTTCTCTGGCGACCGCTTTCGCCGTGTGTTCGTTGTCGCCGGTCATCATTATCACTTCTATGTTTTGCGACTGCAGATAATCGATTGCTTGTTTCGAGGTCGATTTGATTTGGTCTGAGAAACTTAGGAATCCAATCACTTTTCCAGATTTTGCGAGATAAGAAATGGTTTTCGCCTGGTCCTGACTTTGCACGACTTTTTGTTTTAATGAATCAGGAATATGGATGTTGGAATGATTCAATAAAGTTTCATTTCCAAGTAAAATTTCTTCTTGATTAATGATTCCTTTCACGCCTTTTCCAGATAGGTTCTCAAAGCTGTCAACTTTATCAAATTGTAAATTTTCAGTTTTAAATTTGTCTAAAACCGCATTCGATAAAGGATGTTCTGAGTTTTGGTTTAATGAACCAGCTAATTTTAGAATTTCATTTTTGTCAGTATTATCAATTGTTTCGATGTGGTCAAGGCTTGGTTTTCCTTCAGTCAACGTTCCGGTTTTATCAGTAATCAAAATATTGATTTTGTGCATTTCTTCAAGAGCTTCAGCATTCTTAATCAATATTCCGTTTTGCGCTCCTTTCCCGATTCCGACCATCAAACTCATCGGCGTTGCCAGACCAAGCGCGCACGGACAAGCGACAATCAAAACTGCAACTGCATTCACGAAAGCATAAATCAACTTGTTCTCACCTCCGAAAATATACCATAAAACAAAGGTCAGAACCGAAATCGCAATCACAGTCGGAACAAAAATCTTAGCGATTTTATCTGCTAATTTCTGGATGGGCGCTTTGCTTCGACTGGCTTCATTCACCAGTTTGATGATTTGAGAAAGCAAGGTTTCATCACCGATTTTTTCAGTTGTCATCAGAAAACTTCCGTTGTCGTTGATGGTTCCGGACGTCACTCTGTCGCCCGATTTTTTCTCCACAGGAATCGGTTCTCCCGTAATCATCGATTCATCGACATTAGAATTTCCTTCCGTAATTTTCCCATCAACAGGAATTTTTTCGCCTGGCTTAACTCTTAAAATATCATTGACTTTGATGTCGGATAAAGGCACTTTGGTTTCAATTCCATTCACAATTAAATTCGCTGTGTCAGGTGAAAGATTCATTAACGCTTCGATGGCTTTTCCTGTTTTTTGGTGTGCTCCGGCTTCCATCATTTGACCCATTATCACCAAAGTCAGAATTACACAAACCGATTCAAAATAGAGTGGAACACTTCCGCCATGAGCCAGTTCGTGAGGCAAAATATCTGAAATGAATAAGGCTATTAAGCTAAAAATCATTGCTGCTGTAATGCCTAATGCAATTAGGGAGAACATGTTGAGATTCCATGTTTTAAAGGAAATCCAACCGCGTTTCATCACAAACCAACCGGCATAAAACAGAACCGGTAATGTGAGAATCAATTCCAAAAACCCCTGAATCTGATGGGAAAATGGCCAATCGATGAACATTCCGCCCATTGATAAAATGAAAACGGGAATGCTAAATCCTAAAGCTGTCCAGAACTTTTTCTGTAAAGTCTGATACGTTTTGTCTTCGTGCTTTTCACCTTTGATAGGAATCATCACGAGGTCCATTCCGCAGACGGGACAACCGATGTTGGAATCGTAAACCTTGTTGCCTTCGCAGAACATTGGGCAATAGTATTTTCCCTGGTTTTTTTCGATTTCGAGTTTCGGGTTTCGAGTTTCGGGTTTTGAATTTGAGGAATTAACTTTAGAATTATCAACCAAATCCTGCGTGATTTCTTCCAAGTGCATATGGCAAACAGGGCAACCGGAATCGGATTCGTAGGTCTTGTCACCTTCGCAGAACATTGGACAAAAATAGTCTCCTATTTTATCTTTGAAGCTCTCGGGAAGATTGGTTTTAGAATAAGTTTGAGGCTTGTTTCTATGGTCTTCCCGTTCTTCAATTGGAACTAAAAACATATTACAAACCGGACATCTGCCTTGCTTGAAATAGAGTTTTTCACCTTCACATTCCATTGGGCAATAATAGACGGAACTTGGTGAGATTCTTTGGTTTGGATGGAGATTGTCGTGATTATGATGATTGTGGTTTTCCATTTCTCTTGAATTAATATTACAAATTTCTGAAAAATAGAACGGATGGAGTTATAAATAAATGGAAAGATGTTATACGTCAGTTTTTGGAATTTTGTTCAAAATGGTACTCATGGAAAGATTAATCTAATTTTAAAATGAGATTTTTGTCTGTAGCTTTGTCTGCATTCTTGGCAAAATTGGGAGACGAAATCCATCTGGTTTTGTTGATGACCAGTTTGAACTGATATTCTTTGCCTTTCTCAAATTGTGATTTTGGGATGGGCAATTCAAAAGTTTTAGCATCTTTTCTGGTCATTTGGAACGATTTATTATCCGCATTCCAATCATTGAATGTACCAGCTACTGAAATACTTTTTACCAAACCGCTGTCCAGTTTTTTATCGTGTGTGTAAGTGAAAATAACGTTGTCGCCCTCCAGTCGGTAACCGTACATTTGCTTCTGTTTATGAATCAGTAAATCATTGGCGATGTCAAATGTCGCATTGCTGAGAATCTCGCCTGTTTCTGGTGCACTAATGTTGACCATTACAACAATACCCAAATTCTCCTCGGGAAGTACGGAGAACATTACCTGATTGCCATATGCTCCGCCGTGTTTGAAAGCATATTTACCGAATTCTGAAACATAAATTCTGTCCCAAAAATAGCCATACCAATCCTCATTGCTGTTTGTAATGTTTCGTTGCGATTCCTGAACCGTTTTGTTTTGACTGTCCAATTCGAACTTTAAAAACTTCATCAAATCTCCTAAAGTAGATTTGGTTTTCAAACCAGCAGAACCCGATAATTGACTCGCATAATGAGGCATCAAAACGTGATTGTTATTATAGCCATTGCCTAACTTCTCGTTGTCATCCAAAGTAAATTTCGTGTGGTTCATACCAAGTTTTGACCACAGATTTTTCTTTACTAATGAATCAAAAGGCTCGTTGTAAATATTCTCGAGCATTAGACCCGCGACCTGCAGACTTGGATTGCTGTAAAGATATTTTGTTCCGGGAAGCGTATCCAGTTTTACAGTCTTCAAATCACGCAAAAAATCGGTTTTAGAATAATTTTTATAAAGTTCTACCAGCTTGAATGTCGTCTGGTCGTCAAATGTTTTCATAATCGCTCTGTCGTCCGGCAAAACACTTGGAATGGCAGATTTATAGGAAATCAAATCTTTGATGGTGACTGGTTTTCCCTCGTACTGCAAATTGGGATAATCGCCTTTCAGATATTTTCTGATGTCATCGTCCACATTCGCTTTTTTATCCAGAACGGCTTGGGCAAGCAGATAACCAGTCATCACTTTCGTGACAGATGCGATTTCGAAATAGGTATTATCGTTAGCTTTATTGCCTTTGCCTTTATCGACTTCGCCGTAATGTTTCGTGTAGATTTTACCATCTTTTATGATGCCGATGGACACAGAATACGCTTTGGACTTATCAAATAGAGATTTTGCGTTTTTATCCATCGCGGAGTAGACAGAAGCGTCCTGATTAGTTTTAGTTTGACTGAAAATCAAAGTGCTGATTAGCATCGAGAAGAAAAAAATTGATTTGCCCATAAGGTGAGATAAGTTTTTGTTGATTAAGTTTCAATAATCAGACAAATGATAATGGATTTTTGTTACATCAAGTAAAATAATTTAAAAAAGAAAACCTTTAGAAATTTCTGAAGGTTCATTTATAAAGTCAAAGATTGAATATTTATTTTCTCGGTTTCAAAGACAAATTATCCAAATAAACAGCCTGATGAACTCCATTCAACATTACTTTCAGACCTAAGTTACTATCCTTTTTTAAAGATATATTGAATACTTTTTTGTCTTTTCCGATTTTTACAGGTTTTGCGATGGTAGCAAATGTTTTAGGATTCGCTGCATTTTGGATGGACAAGATTTCGAGCGTTGTTTCTCCGCCGTTATCCGTCACATCTACGCTTAAAGTATAGTTTCCAGCCTTGATTTTTGGTGTTACGAGATACATATTTTCCTTTGGATTAGTCATCGAATAAAATATGATTTTGTTCTCGCTGGCGTAAAGCATTGCTTCGCCTTTTTGGACAGACCAGCATTTGTTGATGTCTTTCCAATTGTCAAAATTTTCTGTAAGCGTTGTCACTGTTTTGCATTGTGCATTAGCAGTTATCAATCCACCAAAAGCCAAAATTCCTCCGAATATTATTTTTCTCATTTTTTATTAAATTATGTGGTAAAAATAGCTAAAAAAGAGATTGTTGCAAAGTTTATTTTTAATGAATCTAAATAAATTGCGATTATAATGTTTTGAAAATAAGATCTGTTTAAGAGGACTGTTTCTGCTTCTAAATGTGAAATTATCTCTTCAGAAAATTAAGAATTGTATCGTTCAGTTTTTCCGGTTGCTCAAAAGGAACATAATGCGTAGAATCCGGAATAATCGCCAATTCAGAATCTTTGATAAACGATTGGATGAGGTTGGTATGTTCTATCTTGATGACATCATTGCTTCCGGCAATTACCAAAACTGGATTGTGGATATTCGAAAGTTCTTTAAAATTGATGTTTGGATAATTCAGCATTAGTTTGATTAATCGTAGATTTCCGGTCTTTTCATCAAGTTGCTGTTGGAATGTTTTAATGAGATTTTCATCCACGCCGGAAGGATCGAGATTGGCGCCGATGGTTACGAGTTTGTTGACCAATTCCGGATGTTCCAGATTGAAGGTCAATCCTGTGTTTCCACCATCGCTCCAGCCAATGATATTTACTTTATCGAGTTTCAGATTTTGAATGATTTTGTAAAGATCGGAAGCAAATTTATCATACGAATATTCATCCGTTGTGAGATCTGTGCTTCTGCCTTGTCCGCGCGTATCTATGGCAATCACACGGTAATGTTTTGAGAAAAAAGGAATCTGTTTGTAGAAATCAGAAATGTTTCCGTTGTTTCCGTGAAGCAACAAAAGTGGTTCACCTTTTCCGTATTCTTCGTAGTAGATTTTGGCATCATTCAAATCGATGAATTGTCCGTTTTTACTTTTCCCGAATTCAGTTTTCTTGGCCTTTTCCTTATTCTCATAATAAACAATCAACTGATTGGTTTTGAAATCATTTTCAGAATTATTTTCAACTTCAGCAATCTCTTTGTCGTTCTTCGTTTTATCATAACTAATGTCGATATTAGAAATAAAACTACCATCGTAAGTTTCCCAATTGCCCTGACTTTGATATCTGAACAAAAGGTCTTTGGATAAAGTTTTCTTGGCAGAAATTCCGAAAACAAAATCGATGTTTTCCAAAGGTTTGTAAGCGACCAATTGCAGGGTAATCGCAATTTTATCAAGATTATTGATAATCAATCTGTAACTTGATAAATCGATATTTTGCCAACCAGTTGTTGAGGTTTTGTAAATGATGTTTTCCTCCAAAAGCGATTGCTCAGGAAGATTATTTTTAACTTTATAAATATTCATTTTCAACGTAATTTCCTGATATCTGGAACTCGGGATGATATGAAAATTATAAGATTTGAGTCTGGTCTTTTGATAAATAGGGAAGATGTTTCCTTGTTCAACAGTTGGCATATTTTGGTCGAACATTTTGGAAAACGTGAGAAAAGGTTTAGATTTTTGGCCAACCTGTTTTTCCTTCATCTGTTTTGCAACGATAGTCACGTTCTCAATCTGAGTCGTTTTGTAATCAAGACTGATATTTGGATTTAGCTTAAGTTCATTCGTAGAGACGGTTTTGTCTTGATATCCTGAAGCGCTGAAAATAATTTTCCTGTCAGAATCTTGAGGAAGTTCTAATTGATAATTGCCTTTTTCATCGGTAATTGCTCCGTTTTTAGAATCTTTGATTCCGATTGAAGCATATACGATGGCTTCATTATCCGAGTTTTTTACAGTTCCGGAAATGGTTTGCGCATTCAGGTTGAGTCCCATTAAAAGGATTAATAAAAAAAGGAGTTTCTGCATTGTTTCAGTTTTTGTTATCTGTTCTAAAGACAACAAAAACGTTACAAGGTTGCCTGAGTTTTATGAATTAATTAAGATAATTTCACTTTTTCTTGATTCAATCTGAAAATCTCTTTTCCATTAAAAACAATCACCGCAACAAAGATCAAAGAGTAAGCACAGATTTGAATCAGATTCAGCGGTTCACCATAAACTGTACTAGCCAAAATAAATGCGATAATAGGATTGATGTTCAGAATCATTCCGACTTTGGATGATGCGATGCCGGATAACGCAAACAAATTCAGTAATAATGGAACAATCGTGTACATCACGGCGATAATTTCTATGAAAAAATAAAACTTGAATTCCGTTGGAACCGGTCCTGAATAAGCTGGGAAAAATGGCAATAAAATCAACGCTGAAATAACGATGTGGAAATTCAGAATCAGAAACTTATCAAACTGTTTATTTTGACTTTGGCAAATCAGATAAGCGGCATAGGTAAAGCCGATCAGACTGCTGTAAAACATATCCAGAATATTGGCGTAAGACAACAAAATACATCCAACCAAACTCAGAAAAACCGATAACCATTGGAGTTTACTCAATTTGTCTTTCAAAATAAAATAAGCCAAAATAGTCGTGATAATCGGACAAACCAAATACGCGACCGACGTTGCCCGAACGCTCACGTGATTCATCACAAAAATAAAAGAAAACCAATTCGCGGTCAGCAAAATACTGCTTCCAACGTTTATGATGATGGTTTTTCTTTTTGCCTTTTGAGAAATCGATTTGAAATAATTCAGATTCTGTCTCAGTTTTTCTCTTTTGAAAAACAGAGAAAACAATGACATTATCAGCGCACAACTAAAAACCCTGTAAAAAAGAATGTCTGATGAAGCGTAAGAGTGCAACGGCTTCAGCACCAAACTAAATGTTCCCCAAAGCGAAAATGCCAAAATAGCAGCCAGATAATGTCTAAGATTGTTCAAAAGATTGTTTCATTTAGAATCAGCTGCAAAAGTAGACAAGTTTTGATGGAAATTCCCTATAAAACTATTGATTTACTCAATTTGTAATTGCGATTTTATTCTCATTGCAATCTATGAAAATAATGTTGCCAAGAAAGATTTTGTTACCCAACATTCCTGTCATTCCAGAGAATTTCATCATAGAAAATTGTGCATTGGAAAAATCTTCAACGTAAGTGATTTCTTTGACCGGAATCAATTTATTTCTGAATTGAATATTCTCTTTACAATCGGCTGTGTAAGTCGTTAAAACATTGTTCCAGGATTGCGATTTTTCAATTTTTATTTTGGAATTCGGAGTCTTCAGATTTTGCCATTCTTCTTTGTAAGTCAAAAATTCGTATGCGCTTGTTCCGGAATCATAAAGAAATTGTCGTTCTTCACCTTTCAAGTTTCCAGAAATAATGATTCTTCTTTTCTTGAATTTGAAATCGAACAAATGATTTTTAAATGCATCTGGAGTTTGGTTTAAATTAAAAACCACTTGATTATCTTTGAAATTAATCAGCGTTTTTCGGTCTTCTAAAATATCTGCGCCAATCGTTCCAATGATTTTGATGGAGTCTTTTTCATCATCATTTACAGTTTTAAATATTTTAAATTGATTGGATGAGATTTCAGTTTTACCAATAAAGAAAGACGCTTTCGCTCGTTCTTTATCAATAATAATTTCCTTGATATTTTTTATCGGGCTAGAATAAAATTGTGTGTAAGGCGAACCTGTATCAAATTGCAGATAATAAGTTTCCGGATTTTCGGGAAAATGAATCGGAAGAAGTAAGACGTTTTTATCATTTCCCAACCAAGTAATGGGAATATTTCCGCTTTCGTTTTTTACGGTTAAATAATTGTCTTCGGGCGTAAATTTTTGGTCGAAATAAATGTAACTGCCAACCAAGATCAACATTAAAATGCTTAAAAATCCAAAAGTTAATTTCTTAAAAAGTTTCATTGTCCAATTTTTCTGCAAGTTTCGGTTTTAAGAACTGAATTTGGATAAAATAGGATATGACAATTTTACGTCAGTTTGATGACTTGGTTTATAAGAATTTGTTTTTCAGTTTAATAGAAAACTGATTGGTTTGATTGAGGCTGATTCCATTTTTGATGACAATCCAAAGTTTGAGGATGATAAAAGCCATCAGCGGAACTAAAAATAATGGGAACTCGATAGAAAACCAGTGTTGAATAAACGGACTTAAAATCAAGGAAACCGAAATAACAAACGCCAAAATAATCTGAACACAAACTACATTTTTCCCCAATTCCCGATTTACAGAATCCTTAGTGTTATAAGTCAAAATAGCTGGGAAAATAATCCCCCCAAAAGGAATAATCAATCCTGCCAAAGCTGAAAGATTGATGAGTTTTGCTCTGTCAATTTGAATATTTTCTTCTTTTGAAAATAAGTTTTCTGGTTCGGTTTCCAAAGTCTGCGCAATGGCTTTCAAAGTAAAACCTTTTAGACTTTGCCCAGATTCAATTCTCTGAATCGTGCGCAAAGACAAACCAGATTTCTCAGCCAATTCTGTTTGGGTGAGGTTTTTTTGTTCGCGGAGAAGTTTAACTTTGGATGCCATGAATGTGAATTTTTAAAGAATTTTAAATCAAACCTTATCCAAAGCAATCCTCTTCAAATCCTTAGAATTCAAAAACTGAGTAGGAGAGAAGCCTGTGATTTTCTTGAACTGACTGGAAAGATGCTGAACACTTTTGTAACCTAATTTCTGCGAAATTTCTGTCAGATTAAATTCCTTGTAAAGCAAAAGTTCTTTGACTTTTTCAATCTTTTGAAGAATGAAATATTGCTCCAACGTCACATTTTCATTCTGAGAAAAAAGCTTGGAAATAGAACTGTAATCTTTGTGTAATTCGGAACTCAAATATTCTGACAAAATAAAATCATCATCCAAATCTTCCTCAGAAATTTTCTGAATAATCAAGGTTTTGATTTTCTCAATTTGCTTTTTAGAAGCATCTTCCAGAATTTCAAATCCTGTTGATTGCAGTTTAACGTTCAACGTTTCGATTTGTTTATCAGAAATCTCTTTTTTGGTATCAACTTCTCCAAGAGAAATTTGATTAATTTTAATTCCTAAATCTTCAAATATCGCTTCCACCGCAACGATGCAGCGATTACAAACCATATTTTTAACAGCGATTTTCATCTCACGAATTTACTGGAAATTTTAATCAAAAAAAAGCACCACGGTATGTGATGCTTTAAAGTTTGAAAAAAGCGAAAAGCCAATTGCCAAAAGCTGAAAATTATTGAATAATCAACTTGGTATTGGATTTTTTACCTTCAGATTGTTGAGTGATGATGTAAACGCCAGATTGTAAATTCGTATTGATTTCGTTTTTGCCTTTTGTCACGATAGAAGAGAAAACGGCTTTTCCGCTCAAATCTTGGATTACGATATTTCCAGCGTTTTCAGTTTCCAAAAAGAAATGATTTTTACTTGGATTAGGATAAACTTTAAATGTTGATTTTGAAACATCAGAAACAGCTAAGACTTCAGCGCAATTGTACGGTTTGAAGTTAACGGTGTTTGGAGTCTGGCTTCCGATTACGGCTTGAACCATTGTGTCGTTGGACAGCTCACCCTCTCTCCAGCAATTGCCAATTGCATTGACTGTGCTGGGTGTATTATTAAAAAGTGCTACCGTATTTCCGCCATTTCCATTATTTTTAAAAATGTTGTTTCCTTTGTCATCAGTTGATGTTCCTAGGTCAATCACAGCATTACTCAATACTGTAATTCCCCAAAGATTACCACGGATTTGATTGTTTCGGACAATCACTTTTTGAGTTCCAGTGAGTGAGATTCCGCTTCCTCCAAGATTAGGATTGTTCTCAGTATTATTATTTTCGATAATATTATTTCTGATGATTCCGGTACTTCCAGCACCTTGATGTGTGATTCCGTAACGGTTGTCTTTTAGAGTATTTCCTTCAATTCGGAATCTATTGGTTCCGCCTAATAAACCTGAAACAGAGATGCCGCCAGCTCTCAAAATAGCTCTGTTGCCAATAACCTGATTATTCAAAACTCTTGTAGAATCTAAACCTCCAGGTCCCATATTGATTTGTGGATAATTACCATTATCTGTGTTATTACCATAAAAATAGTTATTGGTAATATCAATAGAAACTGCGCCTGATGCACCAGAATTGATTCCCGCTCTTGAGTTTTCCAAAAACTGAGAATTTTTCACAACGTGTCCCGTTCCTTGGAATAGAGCTAGCGCAGCACTGCTTGCAAGATTGGTTGTGCCTGAATTGTTATTTTTATAAAGGATGCAGTTGTCCATCAAAAAAGGATTGGCAGTCAGAACGCGAACGCCGCCACCGTATTCTATTCTGGTGTTTTTCATCTCTGCAACGGCACCTTCCTCGAAACGGATTCCTCTGTATGGAGAAGCAATATTGCTTGCCGTAATTGTAAAATTACCAGCTGTGGTTTTATATTCGCCGTAAATAAAAATTGCTACGCCGGAATTGACTTTCAAAGTAGCATCTTCATTGATCAATAATTTGTCTGTTGCAGAAAGCGTCAAATCTGCAGTCAAAGTATATTCTAATCCGTTTTTCACCAAAACTGTCGGCGCAGCAGCAGATAAGCTGGTTAATGTGTAACTCGTTCCATTATTTGGAGTTGTGAACTGCGCATTGATAAAAGCGCAACACATCACAAATAAAAATGTAAATTTCTTCATAAGATTTCAAATTTTTTAAAGAATCAAATTTATACAATGTATTTTATTTTTAACATAATATATTTGTGAAAATTTTTAGTATGTTTTCAGAAATCATAGCGGGAACAATGCGTTGGGGAATTTGGGGCGCTAATTATTCTCCAAAACAAGTGCAGGAATTGATAGAAGTTTGTCTCGAGGAAACTATCACGACGTTCGATCATGCCGATATTTACGGCAATCACACCACAGAAGAACTTTTCGGAAATGCTTGGAAAGAAATGAACATCAATCGGGAAAAAGTCCAGTTCATTTCCAAATGTGGAATTGTGATGAATTCTGAAAAAAAACCTTCAGCTTTAAAATATTATAATTACAAATCAGATTATATTCTGAACTGTGTCGATGAAAGTCTTTCCAATCTAAAAACAGATTATTTGGATGTCTTATTGCTTCATCGTCCATCAGCATTGATGAATCCTGAGGAAATAGCCAACACTTTTCAAATTTTGAAGAATAATGGAAAAGTAAAACATTTTGGTGTAAGCAATTTTTCAGTTTCTCAATTTGAATTAATCAACCAATATTTTCCATTAATCACAAACCAAGTAGAAGTGTCTGTGAATCAAGTTTCTTCTTTCGATAATGGGATTTTAGATCAATTGATGATGAAAAGTCTAAGACCAATGGCCTGGTCAGTTTTGGGTAATTATTTTTCTGAGAAATCTGAGCAGAATATCAGATTGAAAATCATAACCCAAAATCTTTGTCAAAAATATAATGCAAACGAGAATCAAATCTTATTGGCATTCATCCTTAAACATCCTTCGAAGATAATTCCTGTCATAGGAACTTCCAGAAAAGAAACAATCAAAGAGCTTAAGAAGTCATTATTGATTGATTTGGAAACAATAGATTGGTTCAGAATATTGGAAGCAAACCGTGGAGTAGAAGTAGATTGAGTTATATTTAAATTAATTTCAAATTTAATATGAAAGTTATTGATTATTCAAAAATAATCGTACCTTGCACCAAATTATAATTGAAATCAATAATATTCATTTTTTGTTGTTTTTCCTTATCTATAATTTTAAAACAACATTTTTTTATAACTTAATTTTTTTTAAAATGAACATTTTTGTTTCAAACATCAACTACGCAACAAAGGATTACCAGTTGCAAGAATTATTCGAAGAATTTGGAGAAGTTACTTCTGCAAAAATTATTACTGACAGAGACACTGGGAGATCAAAAGGATTTGGTTTCGTAGAAATGGGAGATGCTGAAGGCCAACAAGCTGTAGAAGCATTAAATCAAAAAGAATTGAACGGAAAAATTCTTAACGTAACAGAAGCTAGACCAAGAGAAGAAAAACCAAGAAGATCTTTCGATAACAACCGTGGAGGCGGTGGTGGTTACGGAGGTGGTAACCGTGGAGGCGGTTACGGAGGTGGCGAAAACCGTGGAGGCGGTGGAGGTCGTTGGTAATCAATCATCCTAACAAAATAAAAAGCGATCTATTTTTTAGATCGCTTTTTTTATACTTTGAATTTTAGAAATTATTTCTTATTATCTTTTTTCTTTTTTTTATCTTTCTTCTTAGTTTTTTTGTGACCAGTGATTTCCTTGATGTAATCCTGAATATGATTTTCTTCTTTATTTTCCGTTGAGTTTTTAGCAGTCTGTTGACCGAAAAGACCATTAATTGTGTCTGAAGTGACGTGTTTTTCTTCAATCAAAATTTTCAGTAATTCGGTTCCGGAATTGTCAAAATAGTTTTCCAGAAAACGTTTTAGAACATATTTTTTATAGTCTTCTAAACTGATTGCTGGAGTATAAAGATAGATTCGGCCTTGCTTTTCTGTTATCAGATAATGTTTTTCTACCAGAATTTTCAGGAAGGTAGAAACGGTGTTTTGATGTGGTTTTGGCTCTGGAAAAATTTCCATCAGCTCACGGAAGTAGATTTGACTTTTGTTCCAAATCAGTTGCATTATTTCTTCCTCAGAAGGTGTTAAAGATTGTAATATCATAAAGTTGATTGATTAAAAAATAATAGCTTTTACCATCACAAGGTAAATCAAAGATACAAAAACAGCAATGCCAGCGCCGGATAAAACTTCTTTTGGTGTATGTCTTTTCAAAATAATTCTCGTAACTCCGATTAATATTGATAACAAAAACCAGAAAATTCCAATTGCAGGTTCTATCGCAAAAAACAAAGCAGCAACATAGATATTAAGACTTGTATGCATCGAGCTTTTGATGAAAAAATTACTTGCTTGCATTAATATTAATAGAATACAAAGCATAAAAACCGTCCAGTCCATTTCTTTATGAAGATAAAAATCTACACCTAAGAAAACTACCGTTGCGATGATTATGAAAATATAAAGTGAGTGCCTTTGTTTCCTGTTCGAAACATCCATATTGGTGTAATTCCCGTTTTTGACATTCTTGTAAATCCAGATTGCAACAGGAATGATTAATAACAAAAGAATTGGTAAAAATTTCTTTGTCGCCTGTTCCCAGGAATAATTTTGATAGCTGTAGTAGAAAAAATAGATGACAAGAGATACCAACGGATTGAAAAAATTCGAAATCACTTTCGAGATAGAGAGTAAGATTGGGTTTTTGATTTCCATTGATAAAAATTTCGATTTCAATATACAAATAATTTTGATTTCCAACCGTTGCAAAAATTATACAAAACTTAATCTTTGCGCAATCGATTGCCTATTTTTCAACAGTAATTTTAAGTAATGATTCCTATTCAATAAAAAATATGATAATATGCATACAATAAAGAAAGATTTTTTTTCTTATTTTTGCTACATATTTCGAAATTACAATGAAAGAATTTTCTAAAGAAGTATACCTTAAATGGTATGAAGAAATGACAATGTGGAGAAGGTTTGAAGACAAATGCCGTTCTCTTTATCTAAAACAAAAAATCAGAGGTTTTTTACATTTATATAACGGCCAGGAAGCTATTCCTGCAGGTTTTACCCACGCAATGGACTTGTCGAAAGACAGTATGATTACAGCCTACAGATGCCACATCCATCCAATGGCAATGGGCGTAGACCCGAAAAGAATTATGGCAGAACTTTGCGGAAAAGCAACCGGAACATCTCAAGGGATGGGAGGCTCTATGCACATTTTCAGCAAAGAACACCGTTTTTATGGTGGTCACGGTATCGTTGGTGGTCAGATTCCTTTGGGCGCTGGTATAGCTTTCGGAGACAAATATTTTGATAGAAAAGCGGTAAACATTTGTTTTATGGGAGATGGTGCTGTACGTCAAGGGGCGCTTCACGAAACTTTCAATATGGCAATGAACTGGAAACTTCCTGTGATTTTCGTTTGTGAAAACAACGGCTACGCAATGGGAACTTCTGTAAAAAGAACTGCCAATCACGAAGATATTTACAAATTAGGATTAGGATACGAGATGCCTTGTCTTCCTGTGGATGCGATGGATCCAGAGAAAGTAGCAGAAGTTGCTTACGAAGCTATCGAAAGAGCACGAAGAGGAGACGGACCAACTTTCATCGAGGCTAGAACCTACCGTTACAGAGGTCACTCTATGTCAGATGCTGAGCCTTACAGAAGCAAAGAAGAAGTGGCGCAATACAAATTGGAAGACCCAATCGAGATTGTAAAACACAGACTTTTGGAAAATAAATGGGCGACTCAGGAAGAGCTAGACGCTTTGGAAGAAAAATCCAGAGAGTTTGTAGAAGAATGCGTAGAGTTTATGGAAAATTCTCCATATCCGGACGCTTCTAAACTTTATGACTATGTATATTCCACACCGAATTATCCATTCATCAACAAATTAGAAAATAATTAATAACGATTTGATGATGTGAAGACAGGTTGATTTGTTTTAACTAATTCTCACCGCATCATCTCATTATCAAATTAACACATAAAAATTATGGCAGAAGTAATTACGATGCCCCGTTTGTCTGATACGATGACGGAAGGCAAAGTTTCAAAATGGCACAAAAAAGTGGGAGACGCTGTAAAAGAAGGCGACATCCTTGCAGAAATCGAAACTGATAAAGCAGTTCAGGATTTTGAATCCGAAATCAACGGAACGCTTTTATACATCGGTGTAGAAGAAGGTGCACAAGCTCCTGTAGATTCAGTTTTGGCAGTTATCGGTGCAGAAGGAGAAGATATCTCTTCGCTGATTGGTGGCGGTGCAAAAACCGAAGAAAAGAAATCTGAAGAAGAATCTAAAACACAAGGCGAATCTACTTCTGTAGAAAGTGCTGGTTCAGCTGATATTCCTGAGGGAGTAGAAGTGATTACAATGCCTCGTCTTTCTGATACAATGACAGAAGGTAAAGTTGCTAAATGGCAAAAGAACGTCGGTGATACGGTGAAAGAAGGTGATATCCTTGCAGAAATCGAGACCGATAAAGCGGTTCAGGATTTCGAATCAGAAGTTAACGGAACATTATTGTACCAAGGTGTTGCTGAGGGTGGCGCTGCGGAAGTGGATAAAATTTTAGCGATTATCGGCCCTGCAGGAACAGATGTTTCCGGCGTGGTTTCCGGAGGTGGCAAAAAAGCTTCGGCTCCAAAAACTGAGGCTAAAGCTGAAACCAAAACAGAAGAGAAACAAGAGTCTGCACCAGTGGCAGCTTCTTCTTCTGGTGAAAGAGTCGCTATCTCTCCTTTGGCTAAGAAAATTGCTCAGGATAAAGGCGTAGATTTCTCTACTATCAAAGGTTCTGGTGAAAACGGAAGAATCGTGAAAAAAGATGTTGAAAACTATCAGCCTTCTGCTCAACCAGCTGCTGCGGCATCTGCTCCAAAAGCAGCGCCTGCTCAGCCAAGTGTAGCATTCACGCCAGGTGTGGATTCTGAAACGGTCAATTCTCAAATGAGAAACATCATCGCGAAGAGATTAGGTGAGAGTAAGTTCACTGCGCCACATTACTATCTGACGGTAGAAATCAATATGGACAAAGCCATCGAAGCCAGAAAAGAAATCAACAGTTTGCCGGATACGAAAGTATCTTTCAACGATATGATTATCAAAGCGGTTGCGGTTGCATTGAGAAAACATCCACAGGTTAATTCTTCTTGGGCAGGTGACAAAATCATCCACCACGGGAATATCAACGTGGGTGTAGCGGTAGCAGTTCCAGACGGATTGGTGGTTCCTGTATTGAAGAATACAGATTTTATGAACTACAACGAGATTTCTGCAGCAGTAAAAGATATGGCCGGAAGAGCGAAAACAAAAGCGCTGAAAGCTAATGAAATGGAAGGTTCTACTTTTTCTGTTTCTAATCTTGGAATGTTCGGAATCGAGACTTTTACATCTATCATCAATCAACCGAATTCTGCGATTCTATCTGTAGGAGCGATTATTGAAAAACCGATTGTGAAGAATGGACAAATCGTTGTTGGAAATACAATGAAATTGTCTCTGGCTTGTGACCATAGAGTTATCGACGGTGCAACGGGAGCGCAGTTCTTGCAAACATTAAGAACTTACCTGGAAAGCCCATTGAGCTTACTTTTAGGATAAACTAATTCGAAATATTATATCAGAAACCTTTCAACTTTGTTGGAAGGTTTTTTTTGTATTTGAAGAATATCAAAAAATTGCAATTCATTAGTACAATATGAATCTCTGTTTTTTATTAGAAGATTCAAATAAACACTCACTTTGTCATTCTGTAGGAATCTAAACTGCTTTATGTTCAATATGGCTAGATTCCTACGGAATGATAAAAAAACCGATAAAACAATTTGTTTAGAGAGAAATACAATCTACATTTAGCTCCAACAAACTGTTTGGCGAATTTGTAATTATGTCAAATCGTGTTTTGATGGGTGAACTGCGTGAGGGATGGTAATGGATATCCTTTTTGTCTGGGTAGAAATGGTGTGGTGAACGGAGAACTTCCTAAAGACAAAAAGATAGTAATGGACAGCCCGACCCTTTGTTTTTGCCGGACTGGAAATCTATTATTGGAACGCAAAAACGTCTGGGCAAAAACAATGGGGCACGCCCAAATAATTATTTTTATCGATTCGGGATTTGATTATATTTGTCTCGTGAAAAAGCTGTTGTTATTATTCGTTTTTGTTGGGAGTTTTGGTTTTGCTCAGGACCATCTTTCGGGTTTCAATATGATGTCGTTGACGTATAAAATGTCTCCGAAATGGATGGCGTATGTGGAGCTGCAGACGCGTGCCAGACGGGATTATACGGTAATTGATTACTATGAAACGAAGGGTGGAGTTGGTTATAATCTCACGAAGAATAATCAGATTTTTGTGGGAATCGGGCGTTATGGAACCTATGAAAAGATGAAAATTTCGCAGGAGGAATTCCGGACCTGGTTGCAATATACGTTTACGCAGAGATTCGGGAAGTTGAAGCTGGACCACCGTGGCAGGGCGGAACACCGGTTTTTTTATGCGAGCCAAACGGGTGAACATACGGAGGCGAACCGTTTCCGATACAGATTGAGTGCGACTTTGCCGATTAATAAGGATAAAGTGCAGGAGAAAACGTTTTTTGTGAATGCTTTTGAGGAGTTATTCTTCGGACCGAAGGAACCGAATTTCAAGAGAAACCGAAGTTTTGCGGGGCTTGGTTATCAGTTCAATCACACTTTGTCTGTGACGAGCGGCTATATGTTTCAGCGGGAATTTGCTGTGAAGGGAAATGATAACTTCCACTTTCTGTATTTTGCGCTCAACTTCACGATTGATGGGACGGATGATGAAAAGGATATTGTGATTCCGATGGTGGATTAATATCGAAATTAATTATAAAAAAAAGGTCAAATAGAATATTTCTACTTGACCTTTTTTTATTGTTTGAAGCTATTATTCTAATATTTCTCTGTGAGATAGAGATAGGCTTTCAGGTACTTGTTGAAGCGTTTCAAATCTCTTTCGTGCAACAGTTCTGTACATCTTGCCAAATCCATATTGTCCCGAAGGTCATTGATTTTGACCGCAATTGCCAACGGACTTTTTTCTATTCTTGCGATGAAGGCGTCGTAATCCAGATGTTCTTCTTCCCGTTTTGTGAGACATTCGACAGCTTCCAAAATATATTCGGGGAAACCTTTTTCTCGGAGGAATTCTATGGGGAATTCTGGATTGTCTTCTACGACATCGTGCAGAACGCCGACGATTTTTTCGTCTATGGTTTTACCGGCATTCATCACCCGGAAAACGTGTCCGAGATAAGGTGCGTCGTATTTGTCGGTTTGTTTTTTGTGTGCTTTGGTAGCGATTTTTATGGCTTTGTTGAGGAGTTCGTGCGAAGACATTTATTTGTTTTTTTTCTTTTTGATTGATTTCTTTATTTTAAGGTAATTCCGAACATTGTTCTGATTGTTTTTTGCTCAGCTTCTCGCATTGCAATAAGTAAAATGAATTTTTTAATCGGTTTAATTTTAAAGTGAAATTATAAAAAAACCTTAACTAAATATGTTAAGGTTTTATTAAAATATATTGGATTAACGTCCCTTCAACTCATCAAACAACCTTTCCAAAGAACCAAGGTCAGAAATCAAAACTTCTCTCGCTTTCGCCCCATTGAAACCGCCAACCACGCCGGCTGCTTCCAATTGGTCCATAATTCTTCCGGCTCTGTTATAACCCAATTTCAATTGTCTTTGTAACATTGATGTTGAACCTTGCTGCGTAGAAATCACGATTCTTGCAGCATCTTCAAAAAGCTGGTCTTTTTCGTTCGGGTCAAAAGCGCCCACTGTAGAAGTGCTTTCGTCGCCAGAATATTCTGGAAGTAGATAAGCGTCCGGATAACCTTTTTGCTCGCCTACAAATTCTGCAATTCTTTCGACTTCCGGCGTATCTACAAATGCACATTGCAAACGCGTCAAATCATTGCCGTTGAAATAGAGCATATCGCCACGACCAACCAATTGCTCCGCTCCCGGCGAATCCAAAATGGTTTTAGAATCGACTCCGGAAATCACACGGAAAGCAATCCTTGCTGGGAAATTCGCTTTAATCATCCCTGTGATAACGTTCACCGAAGGTCTTTGTGTCGCCACAATCAAGTGGATTCCAATGGCTCTTGCCAACTGAGCCAGACGTGCAATTGGATGTTCTACTTCTTTTCCAGCCGTCATAATCAAATCTGCAAACTCATCGACCACCAAAACAATGTATGGCAAATAGCGGTGTCCGTTTTCAGGATTGAGTTTTCTTTGAGCAAATTTGGCGTTGTATTCCTTGATGTTTTTACAGAACGCATTTTTCAAAAGGTCATAACGCTGGTCCATTTCGATACAAAGCGAGTTCAATGTATTGATAACTTTCGCGTTGTCTGTGATGATGGCATCTTCCGTATCAGGCAATTTCGCCAGATAATGTCTTTCGATTTTTGAATAAAGTGAAAGTTCCACTTTCTTCGGGTCAACCATCACGAATTTCAGTTCGCTTGGATGTTTTTTATAAATCAATGACGTTAAAATCGCATTGATACCGACGGATTTTCCTTGTCCTGTTGCACCGGCCATCAAAAGGTGGGGCATTTTTGCGAGGTCAGCCACGAAAACTTCATTGGAAATAGTTCGTCCAAAAACGATAGGCAAATCCATATCCGCAGACTGGAATTTCGGGGAAGCAACCACAGATTTCATAGAAACCATCGTTGGATTTTTTCTTGGAACTTCGATTCCAATCGTTCCTTTTCCAGGCATTGGCGCAATGATTCTGATTCCAAGTGCAGAAAGATTCAGTGCAATATCGTCCTGTAGTTTTTTGATTGCCGCAACACGGATCCCTGCTTCCGGTACGATTTCGTAAAGTGTAACTGTTGGACCAATGGTCGCTTTGATTTCAGAAATCCCAACGTTGAAGGTTTTTAATAATCCAACAATTCTGTTTTTATTTTCTTCGAGTTCATCTTTATTAATAGTGATTTCCTCGTTTCCATAATCTTTCAGCAAGTCAACAGAAGGCATCTGGAATTTGGCTAAATCCAATTTGTGGTCATACAAACCGTGCTTGCTCACCAGATCATCGGATTTCTGTTGTTCTTCAGTAACAGGGAAATCTTCATCTTTTTTAATTTCAACATTGAAGGTTATATCATCTTCAACCTTTGCAACCTGCGTTTCGACAACCGGTTTCTGAGAAGGCGCTGGGGTAGAAGATAAGATGATTGGTTCAGGAGCAGATTCTTTGATTGGTTCTCTAAAATCTTCTTTAAACGACGTTTGATTCGGAGTTTTGATTGGTTCGAAATCTTGAGTAACTGTGATGTTGCTAAAATCCTTTTCAGTTTTAACCGGCGTTTCGTTCACAGCCAATTTTTCAGGAACGATTTCATTGTCTAATTCTTCGTCTGCTTCGAATTCTTCATCGGAATTCGGCATCATACTTTTTAATTTGCCGAACGTATTATCATTAATGTCATTCAGTTTATTTTTAATTGAACTTGGTCTAAGATTAAATTCCAAAACAAAATACAACGCAAAACTTACCAAAAGTACCATCCAAAGTCCAACAGAACCAATATAGGATTTCAGATAATCCATAATCTGATAACCATAAACACCGCCTAAAACGCCTTCGCCATTAGTAATTGCACCAAAGAAAATAGGAGTCCAGCAAATGAAAAACAAACTGTGAGAAATAGTCTTCCAAGGTTTGAAATAATTCTTCTTAAAAACCAAAGTTCCAAAAACAAAACACAAAAATGCCACCACAAAAGCGGCTACACCAATACTTTCAAAAATGAAAAGATTACCTAAAAAATCACCGATTTTTCCAAAAAGATTGGATGATACCACGGTTTTGTCCGACATCGTTCCGGCTTGGCTTTGGTCAGCTTTCCAGTTCATCAGGTAAGAGACGAAAGAAAGCGTCAAAACTACTGATAAGATGATGAGTGTTACTCCCGAAATAATTCTCGGTTTCGAAATGATTTTGCTTGAGTTGGAGGGCGTATTTTTTTCGTTGTTCATTTTCAAAAAAGGTCAATAGATGCAAATTTAATGTTTTTTCTGTCGGATAAAAATAAAGATAGAATTTTGTTGATAAACTTATTTTTGATTCTCAAGTTTGGAATTTGAAATAAGACCCGTAACAAAAAAAACTTTTCCGAGACATATTCAAAAAATAAAATTATGACTGAGAATCGAATGTTACTATCCAGAATTGCTGGTGTGCTATATTTAATAGTCATTATCACTGGATTATTCAGCTTGATGTTTGTTCCGAAAAATTTATTCGTTTATGGAAATGCTTTAGAGACAGCCCAAAATATATATCAAAAAACCGGGATGTTCAGAATCAGCTTGGCAAGCAGCGTAATATGTTATCTTGCCTTCACGTTTTTGGTAATTTTCTTATATCAAATACTAAGTACAGTAGATATTTTCACTGCAAGAGTAATGATGATTCTTGCATTGATCAGCGTTCCGATTTCATTTTATAACTTAATAAATAAATATGCTATTCTTGATTTAATTAAAGACAACACATCGGACTTGGTTCAAAAATCGCCAAAAATTATGGAGCTTCTCAATAATTATGATAATGGAATTTTCATTCTTACTGTATTTTGGGGGCTTTGGTTATTACCTTTTGGTTTTTTGGTTTTCAAGTCAGGATTTTACCCTAGGATTATTGGGGTTTTATTGATGATTGGATGTTTCGGATATTTAATTAATTTTTTTGGAAATACTTTATATGATGATTATCAGAATATTCTGGTTTTGCAATATCTCAAATTATTGCCTACATTAGGTGAATTCAGTATTTGCTTTTGGTTATTAGTTGTAGGAGCGAGACAAAAATCTTTAAAAATAAACAATTATGAAAACAGAACTACAAGATTATAAAATAAATATAAGACTTCAATTATCTGCTTTATGGACTGGCGTAATGTTCTTATACATTTATGGAGATTATTTTGAGCTGTATGTTCCCGGGAAGATAAATGGATTATTAAATGGTGAGAATATGTTGGACAATCCTCAAAAACTATTTCTGACCACTGTGGTTCTCGCAATCCCTGCACTGTTAATCTTTTTAAACCTTATGCTCAAATCAAATTTTGTCAAATGGATTAATATTATTTTGGGTCTGTTTTTTACTGTTTTTACTTTTTTAGTCGGGATTTCCTCATTATCTGTATGGAAAACGTTTTATGTATTCCTTTCATTTTTAGAGAGCTTGATAACTGGGATAATTGCTTATAAATCTTGGAATTGGCCAAAGTCAGTTTAATTTTTTTTTTTTAATGAATAAAATCATAAATCGATGTTTTAATTAGCCCAATCAAATTATCATCCTTAATTTTGCGAATCATAACTTTCAGAATGAAAAAGATTCAGGATATTCTTATTTCTACGCGAACGATGGCTGTTCTATTGCTGGTTTTCGCAATTTCTATGGCGGTTGCCACTTTTATCGAAAATGATTACGGAACACCCACTGCAAAAGCGCTGATTTATGAAGCAAAATGGTTCGAAGTGGTGATGTTTTTGCTGATTCTTAACTTCATTGGAAACATCGGTCGATACAGACTTTATAAAAAAGAAAAGTGGCCAATCTTGGTTTTTCACTTGGCTTTTATCTTGATTTTCATCGGAGGTGCGATTACACGTTACATCAGTTTTGAAGGAACAATGCACATCCGCGAAGGTGAAACTAATAATGAAATCATCACTGACAAACATTTTTTCAAAATTAAAATTGAGGAAAAAGGTGACCAACAAAATTACCACGATGTTCCGTACTTGATGTCGCCACTTCATCACGATTTTCAGGCGACTTATGATTTCCTTGGAAAAGAAAAAATCGTTGTGAAAGCTTTGGATTATATTCAAAGAAAGAAAGACAGTTTGGTTGTTGGGAATGGGAAAGAATTCTTGCATTTGGTTTCCACTAGCGATATGGGTGGCCGTCAGAATATATATTTGGCTCAAGGCGAAGTTCAGAATATCAACGGAACTTTGGTGAGTTACAACAGAACGTCTATCGATGGTGCGGTTGAATTTCAGAAAAAAGATGGACAGCTTTACATCAAAACGCCTGTTGATGCAGCGTTTATGACAATGGCGACCAAGGCAACCGGTACGACTACCAAAGATGAATTCCAGCCTTTGGCTTTGAGAAGTCTTTATACGATAGACCAACTGAAATTGGTAATTCCGGAAGGTACTAAAACCGGAAAATTGGTTTCTTATGAAGGCGACAAACAAAAGGATAAAGATGTTCCGGATATGTTGAAAGTTGAAGTGACCGGACCAAAAACAAAACAAACCGTAGACCTTGTGGTTGAAAAAGGAAATCCAAATAATTACAAGCAAATCAAAATCGATGGACTGGATGTAATGCTGGGATTCGGACCAAAAGTTTATTATACACAGCCTTTCGCTTTAAAACTTGAAAAATTTGTAATGGAAACTTATCCGGGAAGTTCTTCGCCTTCAGCTTATGAATCACACGTAAAAATCGTGGATGAGGGGAAAGAAACGCCTTACAATATCTATATGAATCACGTGTTGAATTATAAAGGTTACCGATTCTTCCAGGCGAGTTTTGACCCGGATAGAAAAGGAACGGTTCTTTCGGTAAACCACGATTTCTGGGGAACTTTGATAAGTTATATCGGTTACGCATTCCTGTTTATCGGGATGTTTGTGACGATGTTCTGGAAAGGTTCTCGTTTCTGGAGCCTTAACCAAATGTTGAAAGCCATCAGCAAGAAAAAAGCAGCAATGATTATTTTATTGTTATTAAGTTTTGGGATTAATGCTCAGGAAATCGATATGCACGGCAAAGACGGAAGTCACGAAGGTCATTCTCATTCCACCGAAGCTGCTGCGCCAAAGTCCCCAAACAAAAATCCTGCAGTAATAGATGCAGATGCGATGGTCAAAAATATCGAAATCAATAAAGAACACGCAGACAAGTTTGGCTATCTATTGGTTCAAAATTATGAAGGCCGAATTGTTCCCGCTAACACTCAGGCATTGGATATTTTACACAAATTAACGTCACGTTCCACATTCCAGAATTTGGATGCCAATCAATGGTTTTTGGCGGCGACTATTGACCCGATGTTCTGGGCTCAGGTTAATATCATCAAAATCGAAACGGCAGGTAAAGTTGGAAAAGACTTGAGAGAAAAAACGAAAGCTACGGAAGATGGTTTTACAAGTTTAATTAAATTATTCCCTGCAGACAAAAACGGAAATCTTCGTTTCGTCTTGGAAGATGATTATAATGATGCCTTCAGAAAAAAAGCATCTGAAAGGACAAGATACGACGAAGCGGTAATCAAACTGAACGATAAAGTTCAGGTTTTGAACGGTATTATGTCTTATCAATACTTCCGAACAGTTCCAGTAAAGAACGATTCCAATCACACCTGGAGCTCTGTAATGACGCCTTCTTTCGAACCGGACCAGAATGCGCAGGATGTTCTTGGGCCCTATTTGTCAAGCGTACTTTTGGCTACGCAAGGCGGAAGCTGGGCAAAAGCGGATGCAGAACTGAAAAAAGTGGAGGCGTATCAGCAGAAATGGGGCAAAAATGTAGTGCCTTCTGAAAATAAAGTGAAGCTGGAGGTATTGATGAATACCTTAGATATCAACTTTAAACTGTTGATTTTCTACACTATCATTGGTAGTTTATTATTGATTTTAGGTTTTGTAGAATTATTCAGAACAGGGAAGATTATTAATAGAGTAATCAAGATTATCATTTACATTGGCGTTATTGGTTATATTTTCCATTTCCTTGGACTGATTTCCAGATGGTACATCTCCGGACACGCGCCGTGGAGTAATGGCTACGAGGCGATTATCTTCATATCGTGGGTAGGTATTTCTGCTGGATTAATGTTTTACTTTGGAATCGGAAAACCTTCATTATCACAAAGAGCGGTCGCAGCTACAACCAAATTAATTAGTAAAAATAATGCAAATGCACTCGTTCCTGCAGCAGGATTTTTAGTAGCTGTTATTATGATGGGATTTGCACACGGTGGTTCAGCGCTTGACCCGCAGATTACGCCGTTGGTTCCCGTTCTGAAATCTTACTGGTTAGTGGTTCACGTGGCCATCATCACATCCAGCTACGGATTCTTCTCTTTATCAATGTTGATTGCGATGATTTCATTAATATTTTACATTATTGCAAACAAAACAACTTTTGTAAAACATAACGATACAACTTTAAAGGAACTAGCCATCGTCAGCGAAATGTCTCTGAACATTGGATTGTTAGCCTTAACCATCGGAAACTTCTTAGGAGGAATCTGGGCCAATGAATCCTGGGGGCGTTACTGGAGCTGGGACCCGAAAGAAACCTGGGCTTTCATCTCGATTATGATTTACGCATTCGTTATCCATATGAGATTGGTTCCTGGTTTGAGAGGTAGATACACCTTCCACGTCGTGACGATGTTCGCCTTCTGTTCTATGGTAATGACTTACTTCGGAGTGAATTATTACTTATCAGGTTTACATTCATACGCCAAAGGAGATCCGATACCTTTGCCGCTTTGGGTTTACATCAGTTTAGGTTATATGATTGCATTATCAATAGCAGCCTGGTTCAAGTATAAAAAGCTGAACGAAAAAAAAGAAACAAGAACCCAGGTAGAACCATAAAAAAATTAAAAAATTCTCCTCCCTCGGAGGGGCAGAATTCAAAATTTATTTTGAATTCGGGATGGTCACACTGAAAAAAAGCTGTCTATGATTAGACAGCTTTTTATTTATTTAAATTTTATATTGATTTCATAAATAATTTAGTTTCGAAAAAAGATTTCAGTAAAACATCCTTTACCTCTTCCAAAGCCAGTTGTGATGCCGGATTTTCTTCGGTTGTTAATTCTAAAATATCTAATTTTTCCTCTAATAAAGCAAGTAAACCCATTATTGCCACACTCGATTTCAAATCGTGCGCTCTTAATTTCAGCAATTTAAAATCTTTATTTTCATAAGCCAGTTTCAGTTCCTGCAAATGAGTTGGGACTTTATCTAAAAACTGTTGCGTCACGGTTCTTCCAAAATCCTTGTCGCCATTGCTGATAGACTTCAAATAAGTAAGGTTGATGAACTTGTAATTAGAAACGATTTCTTCGGTTTTTGTTCCCGTTTTTTCGTTTTCTTTTAATCCGAAATTGGAAATTAATTTGAATAACTCTTCCTCTGTAATAGGTTTAGAAATGTATTCGTTCATTCCACGGCTCATACATCTTTCGCGTTCGCCTGCCAAAGCGTGTGCGGTCATTGCGATGATGGGCGTGTTCAGTTTCAGTTCTTCACGGATGGTTTGCGTGGCAGCGTAACCGTCCATTTGTGGCATTTGGATGTCTATTAAAACCAAATCACAGTCGTTGTTTCTGAGAAATTCCACAGCTTCCAAGCCGTTATTTGCAGTTTCAAAATCAATGTTCCATTGTGAGAGAAGATGTTTCATCAGACTATCGGAAAATAAGGCTCCGGACGTGTAACAAGAATGGTAATGGTTAATGTTATACTCACCAATGTTGTAAACAACCAAAGTAAAATAGCTGAAGTTTTATTGCGGTTATTAAAACGAAATTGATAGGTCTTCATTTCTAAGCGCTGATCATTTTATTATTTTATGTTTTGATTCTCAACTAAATTTATTTTGTTTGAGAGTGCAATTATATCCTTTACAGTAAATATATTAACTTTAATTTATATTGTTTGGCAAAAAAAGGCAGACCTTTTGAAACAGATTTATCAAATCAATTATAACGTATAAATATGAAAAAAATATTATTAATACTTGCAATTTTACCAATTGTTTTGTCTTGCAACGGACAAGAAAAATCTATCCCGAAATCACTTTCTGAAGAATCTTTGCAATTAGAAAATCTCGATTTTAACACCAAACTTTCAACACTTCTTCCGGAAGAAACCAAAAGCAAAGAATACGCTGGATATTACAAAATCAAATCTGAAATGCTGGAAGTCGATACGATTTCTGATGGCGAATTCATTGGAAGCGAGAAACCTGTAAGAATTGAATATAGACAACGTAGTTTTTCCAATCGGGATGTTATTGCGACTTTTGATGACTTTGAGTTCAATGCGATTAATCTTGTAACGAATATGGATGGAAAATTAATGCTCATCAATGCAGTTGAAGGCGAAACTGATAAAGGAAAAACGGAAAATTTCGTTTCTACACTCAACAAAAAATATGGAAACTCAAAGAAAACGAAAGGCGAATTTGCCGAACAGAATTTTGATATCTACACCTGGAAACTCAAGGACAGAATCATACAATATAATGTGGTTTTTGATGATGAAAAAAGTACTTTGACGATTGGCGGAGAGAAAAATCCTCATTACCAAAGTTATCTCTACATCATTAAAAATGAGTTTCAAAATGAGATTTTCGGAAAGGTGAGTTCTGGGGATTTTGTTTATTTAGAATAAAAATCAAACAATTGTAATGACTTTGAGTAAAGTCTAAATTCTCTGAACAAATCTAAAATTACAGTACATTCAAACTAATTCTTTCGGTTGAGTGTATGGTAATTTTGTTTTTTGGTAACTTAGTAGCGTTGCTACTTTAATGAACCATTCAGCGAAGTCTTCAGTAATTTTAAAAGAAGAAAACAAATGAAAATTAATAACCTATTTCCAATTCTGTTTGCCTTATTTTTTCTTTTCAGTTGTAAAGATGACAAAAAGGAAACTTTGCCAACCGAAATTCCGAATGTTTTATCAGGCACAAATTCCATTGAAAAAGATAGCACTAAAACAGTAGAAAAACCAGTTTCCAAAATCTATTTGGCCAATTATCTGAAAATAGAAAATGCTTTGGTGAATAACAATAAAATCATTTTGGAAAAGAAAATGTTTGATGAGTTGTATCCGAAAAGAGATTCCGTGAAAGCAGAAATTTGGGAATGTGGCAATCCTTTTAATTGGCTGGATGACAGATGGATGACCAAAACTTATGGACAGTACGACCAAGACAGGGATACTTTCGGAGATTTTGATGGGAAATTAACCTCAATTTTCACCCAGAATGCTCGGTTCGATACCAATAATCATATGGTGCTTTTCAATTCTGCTCTTTCAAAAGGGAATGAGCTTAAAATCAAATCTCATCAAATTGTTCTGAATGAAAATACAACATTAGAAGAGTTTCAAAGGATTTTTCCAAATTTAAAAAAAGAAGAATTGGAGCATAAGAATGAGTGTAGATTCAGAATGGGGATTGAGAAAGACAGTGATGATGCTTTTTTATTTTATTTCGAAAACGGAAAACTAAAATCGTTTAATCTGTGGTGGTTGCTTTGTTAAATTACCAAAGAAAAGGAATCATTAAAAAAAAAATATTTGAAATGAAAAAGCTTTTATTATTCATCATTCTGGCTTTCACTTTGCAATCTTGTGAAGATAAAAAGCAGAAGACAATTGAGAAAAAAGAACCTCAAAAAATTACAGAAACGAAGCCAGCTTCTGAAGATGATGATATAACGTCGTTTTGCAATTTTGCTGTGATTACCGATAAAGATGGTTATGTGAATGTGAGAGAAAAAGAGTCGGCAGACAGCAAGATTATTGGAAAAATAAAATCGGGAGGAGCAGTTTTTATTTTTGAAGATTTGGATACAGATTGGTTGAATATTAGTTTTGATGACAATAAAAAATCGGGCTATATACATCGTTCCAGGATTAAGTATATCAAAGATTTTGAGAAAATCGCTTCTGTAGATTCTCACGATTACAAGGCGATTTTTCATTTGAACAATATTGATATCGACATTCAAACTGATGATTTTGATTATGAATCCAACAAAAAATATTTTTCTGAAACAGCTAAGGAAGATTTCACAATCAAAAAATATAAAGGTCGTGAGATGTGGGGAACAGACGGAACAATTCCTCAAAGTTATTACCAATTTATCACTGTTAAAATAGGAAATCAGGAAATCGAAATCCCTAAGAAAGATATCGAAGACCTTTTCAATCCCAATAATGATTACACCGAATGTTATTATGACAAAGTAAATAATTCGATATACATCCATTTGTCCAATTCTGACGGATCGGGTTCGTATGTTGCATTATTCAAAATTGAAAATGGAGTTTATAAAGGAAGACAGGTTGAGATACCTTTTTAAAAATTGAATTGAAGATTTAATTATGACAAAACATATACTTCTAATATTATTGATGCTTTCAGGCTGTTCCTTGTTTGCAAATGATGGGGCTTTTTTCGCAAAAGGCAATCAGTTGATTCCAATCAATGAAACGGATATTACGGTCAAAAAGGAAATCCTGACTCTTAAAAAAGTTCGAAATCAATTGATAGAAGTTACCGTTTATTATGAGTTTTTCAACCCAAAAGAAAATAAAAAAATAACGGTTGGCTTTGAGGCTTTTTCGCCGGAAGGTGATGTGGATGGCGCACCGAAAAATGGGCAGAATCCGTATATGAGAGATTTCAAGGTAGAATTGAATAATTCCGTTTTAAAGTATAATGTAGCCTATGTTTCAGACTCGTTGTACAGCAAAAAAGGCAAGATAAAATCTTTAGATTTAGCAAAATTTAATGGAATTAAAAGCGGAAATTATGTCGATTTCTTTTACGTTTATCATTTTGAAGCCAATTTCAAGAAAGGTCTTAATATTATCAAGCATACTTACAAATATGATTTGTCTGGTTCGATAGATTATAATTATGAGTTTGAATATGTTTTGACAGCAGCCAATCGTTGGGCCAATAAGCAGATTGACGATTTTACACTGATAATTGATACGGGCGAGTTTGAAACATTTTCTATCGACAAAACCTTTTTCAAAAATTCGGATGAATGGCAGATAAACGGAATCGGAAAAACCGAAGATATCAAAGGAAGTAAAAATACTTTTGTGGAAAAAGATGCCTTGAAATTCCATTTACAAAAAGGCAGCATTATGTTTCAAAAGAAGAACTTTAAAATCAACGGCGATTTGTTTGTATATGCGCAAAACTATTGGGGAAATCAGGATTTTGAGTACATTCCTTTTTCTTATTATCAGGAAGATAAAATTGCGGAACCTAAAAATGATCTGCAAAGAAAAATACTGAAGAATCTGCCTTTTGCAAGACGCGGTTATATTTTTCAGAATCAGGATTTGATTCAGTTTTATAAAAAAATGGAGTGGTAAATTCCCAATCCTAACTACCAACCTGATACGGCAGCTCTTACCGAAAAGGAAAAGATATGGGTGGAAAAGTGGAAATGAATGACGAAATGTAATAAAACATTATAAATGAAAAAACTAATTACTTTCCTAAAAAACTTAAGCTTTTCTTTCCTGATAATTTTTGCAGGAACATTTTTGCAAACTTATTGGGCAATGGGATATTTATCAGACAAACTTTCATCCAGTTGTTTGGATTGCAGTTTTGTTTTGGATACTATGTTTCTGTCATTGTTTTCGGCAGTTTTGCTTTGCTTAATTTTTACATTGATTTTCAGAATCAAAAATCTGTATATAAAGTTTAGTTTGGAGTTTTTACTTCTCGCATCTTGGTGGTTTTTTATAGATTACTCAGATTTTGTGGAAAGAGAATCATCATGGAGTACCTATCTTTTTGATGAAGAAATTCAGGAAACATTGAATCACAGTTTCTTCCCGGTTTTGATAATGTCTGTTATTGTGACTTTTATAATGAATTATCAATCCATTCTCAAGAAAAATGAAGCAAGCTAAACCCATTTATATCCTGAAAGTCATCGCCGCTTTAGTGGTGTTTATTTCTATTCCGATTTTGTTATTCTATCTGGGAATCATAGTTCCGGAGTATTGCGCTTGTGACGAAACAATGTATGAAGGACAAAAAGGAGTTAATATTTGGGGTGATATGGTTTATTGCGATGCAGAAAGTCAGGATTTTGCGAAGGCATTTTTCCAGCTTTTTACGATTGTGCTTTTAGCTTGTTTGGCTATTCTGGCCTTCATCGGTTTTCTGATTTATCGAATTAAAAAATAATAACTTTAACTTAAAATCAACAAAATGAAAAACTATTTATTCCTAATTATCTTAACATTTTTCAGTCTAAATACTAAGGCTCAAAATCTGAGAGAAGAAATCAGGCTTAAAAATTCTGATTTTAAAATTTACGATATAGATTCCGGGGAAAAAGATTCTGATGTTACCAAATATCAAATCATTGATTCCAAAGGCAACAAACTGGAACATATTGCCAGGATTTTTGATAAAAAACAAGACAAAGAAACCTTTCTTGGAATTTATAGAAAAAATGATTCTGAGATTCATTTTATAGAATTCAATCAAACCAAAAATCCGGCAACTTTAGATCATTATGTTTATTCTCCTGATGCAAAAGGTAAGCTGTTGCTTGTTAAAAAAGAAGTTGATTTAAAAGATTACCCGGCAGATCTGCCTCCGAAATTTAAAAATAATAAGCCTATTCACCCGGAATTTGTTGGCGGCGACGCAGAACTGAATAAATGGGTTGAGAAAAACATTGTTCCGATTCTGAAAAAAGAATTGACTTCCAGAGATCTTGTTCTCACATTTGAAATAGATGAAAATGGAACAGCTACTTTGCAGAATCTGTCATTACTTTCTCTCAACAACGACACGGAAAAAGCTTTGATTGCAAAAGTCAAAGAAATGCCAAAATGGAATACCACCATCCAAGGTTATAAAGTGACGGGAGTGGTCTACGTTCCGGTTTCTAAGCCTTAAATGTCTAATAAATAATCTATTTTATGACCATTTTGTTTTCATTTTATTAATTTCAAATTTAGCCGGAACTTGGTACGGAATAGATTACCTGGTGAAGCAAATAATGAAGGAAAAGTACAATGTTAAAATTATTTTGATTTCATTTTTTGTTACGCTGCAAATACCGCTCTATTACTTGTATGAAAATTCAGCGTGTTACTATAATTTCAAACTTCGTAAAGATCATTTTTTACATTTAATTCCTTTTCTGTTCTTTTTTTGTTTATTCAGTATAACAGGTATTTCAAAGGAAGACTATCATACTTTTGATATTATTTCTATCATTCAGTATTACTTTTATATTGTTGCTGTATTTCTGGTATTGAGAACTTTCAGAAGATTATATCGGGAAAATTACTCAAGTAACCATCATCTTACCTATAAGTGGCTGATGCAAACAACTATTCTTTTTATAATTGGAAATTTCTTTGTACTTATCAGGACTTTTGTAGAGGAAAGTAGTATGTCCTACACTTACTTATATACCTTCACATCCTTGTACGTATTATTTGTGATAACCTGGTTTGTGCTGAATGCTCTATATCGTCCCAATCTGTTTGCGGGAGTCAATAAAAATCTTGTCCTTGTGACGTCAACAGATGAAGTAAAAGAAGAACCAGAGCAAGTGAAAAAATTGCTGCAATTTATGGAAAATGATAAGCCTTATTTAGATGATAAGCTGACATTGCAGAAATTGGCTGAACAGATTAATTTACCCGAAAAGCAATTATCATTATTAATCAATCAGCACATAGGGAAACATTTTTTCGACTTTATCAATGAGTTTAGAATTACTGACGCAAAAACGCTTCTAAAGGAAAAATCTCAATTAACAGTATTGGAAATATTGTACGAAGTTGGTTTCAATTCCAAATCTTCATTCTATACTGCCTTTAAAAAGGAAACCAATCTTACTCCTACAGAATACAGAAAATCAATCAATTAAATAGTTCGACTTAAAGTCGGACTGTTTTTATGATGAGAAATCAGTTCGATTTCCTTTACCCGGAAACTTTTATCAAAGCAAAATTCGAGATTTGCTTCATTATTAAAATCAATAAAAATGAAGCTAAAAAACAGATGGGCATTGTGCCTTTTTTCAGTATTAAGTTTTGGACTGTATTTCGGGCAATTCGCTCAGAAAGATCCAATCACCAGAGCAGATTCATTATGGAGTATTTATCAAACAGCAGATCGTCCGGGGATGGCTGTTGCTGTCATAAAGGAAGATAGGGTAATTTATAAAAGAACCTATGGATTGGCTAATCTTGAAAGCAAAACTCCAATAACAGATTCTACAGCTTTTAATATAGCGTCAGTTTCTAAACAGTTTACCGCTTTTATTGCCCTTTTAGCCGAGCAGGAAGGCAGGTTTTCATTAGATGACGATATCAGAAAATACCTGCCCGAACTTCAAAATATTCCATATAAAATTACAATTCGACAATTAGCCAATCATACCCACGGATTACCTAATTTCAGTGAGATTAAGAAACTCCAAGGCTTTGGAGATGAGTTTAAAGTAAAGAATAATGAGGCTGTGCAAACACTTTTAGGAATTGAAAGTATCAACTTTATTCCCGGAGAGCAGTATGAATATAATAATACAGGTTTTACATTGCTTGCTGAGATTCTTCATAGGGTTTATAAAAAAGAGTTTAGCCAGATAGCGAAGGAATACATTTTTGACCCTTTACACATGAAAAATACCGCAGCAATAGATGATCCTGCCGTCATTATTCCCAATAAAGCAGAGTCCTATCAGCCAAAGGGCAATACCTTCGTAAAACTTCCCATCGGACAGATGGTAAGTGGCTCATCCAATATTTATGCTACGTTGAATGACCTTTGCAAATGGGCGGTCAATTTTCAAAATCCAATATTAGGAAACCGTGCGATTTATAATGCAATGCAGAAGAACACTGTATTGAATCCATATAAAAATATAGAATATGGATTGGGTTTGCAGACTGAAAAATATAAAGGTTTGGATCTTGTATTTCACGGTGGTGGCACAGTTGGCTATCGAACTTATATTCTGCATATTCCTTCGCAGCAGTTTTCTATTGTAATATTGGGAAATGAACAAGGTTTTGATGGTTACCTGATTGCTTATCAGTTGGTTGATTTTTTTCTTAAAGATCAAGAGACAACTCCTGTCAGGCCGCAAAAAACAGTTTATTCTCCATCTGAACTTAAACAATTTGAAGGGGTTTATAAGCTTAATCCCGGGAACTATCTTGAAATATCAGCGAAAGGGAAAAATCTTTATCTTGGAACTTATAATAATAAAGGCAAGGAGCGATTATTGTCAATGGGAGATAATAAATTTAAAATCAACTCTATACCCACCGCAAGTTTAACATTCCGAGACGACTCATTCAACTTTAGAATTGCCGATTTTACATACACAGCAAAAAGAACTATTTTAAATCCTCCCAAGGCGGATATCTTATTTTTAAATAAATTGGCTGGATTCTATAGGAATGAAGAATTCAATACAATTTATCAGTTACTCATTGAGAACAATAAGTTGATAGCAAGGCATCCTTTGAATGGAGATATTGAATTATATTCTTTAAATCCCGGAAGTTTCTATTCAACCACAGAATATTTCGGGCAACTGGATTTTAAATATGATAAAAATAAAGAGATATCTGGATTTATATTATCAGGAGCAAATCTTTTGAATATTGTATTTAAAAAGATGAAGTAAATTAAATATAAATAAATTTTATAATTTCTAAATTAAGAGTCTATCTAACATTAAGATAGACTTTTGATTGTGTTGTAAAATGACTCTATATTAATAGAACTGCTAACATAGATGGAAATCATTATCTTTCTTTTATAATGATATTAGGATTATATTCCACAGCTTTATCCAAAAGCTGTTTTGTTGAACTGGGTTATTATCCATCCCGAAAAAATAGATTCCACTTTTGATCTTTTTGAATATGACCAGTTTATTTTGTCTGCCTCTGCTAAAATAATTGGGACAAATAGAAATCACTCTGATACGATCATTTTTTTCTTAACAAAATTTCACGGTAATTTTCTTCCTGCATAATGACCATTATTTTCAAGAATTTTATTTAAAATTATCCAAATTTCATAAGCTTGATTTTCTTAAAATCATAGATTATTTAATAATCTTTCCATTGATTTTTATGTTTTTCCACTGATCTTGCAAACCTAATCCTTTGATATATGTGACCTCATATGGCTGACCTTTAAGGCTATCGTGATAAATCATATCGAAAGAAAATGTTATTTTTTGATCTGTTTTTTCGATTATTGTTACTTTGTAATCATTGGTAGATTGGTCATTGAGAGTAAAGAAGCTATCTCCAACCTTACTCTCGAACTGTGCACGGATATATTCTTTACCAGCTGCGGAAGGCCAGGATTCTAATAAACGATTATTTTTATCAATTCTGAGATATGTAGTAGAAACAGCGTCACCACCAACCATAGAATAAAATTTGTAATACAATTTACCATCTAGTCTGATTGTGTCTTGTATTTCTGTATAATTTTGTGAATCAATTTTCCAATAGTTCCCGACTTGCATAGGTAAAAAAGAATCTTCAGGTTTATTGTTAATATGTTGCGTTTTACATGAAATAATCAGTATCGCAAGGACAAAAAGTTGTAAGATATTTTTCATAATCAATTTGAGTTTGATAGTTAATTAACAGAGTATACAACCAGAATAGAGCCAAAACTTTACGATTATCAATGGGAATCATATATTTTGCTTTTTGGCTAAGCTTTTACTTTAGATTCATTATTTTATCTGCAAGGATGATAAGTTCATTTTGAGTTCCCTGATCTGCTTCATTGGATAACAAAACAACACCGGAATCCAAATCAGGATAAAAAACCATATAGCTGCTGAATCCCAGACTTCCTCCTGTATGTGAGATACTTCTCCTGCCATCATCTGTCTTTTTTACCTTCCAGTTAAGAGCAACGGCTCCATCTTCGATTTTGCCAAAAGTAGGCTGATGAGTAAGATGTACAACAGGGTCTTTTTCATTCAATTGAAAGGTCATATACTTCAACATGTCCGAAGTAGAAGAGGCGATGCTGGCAGCCACTCTCAGATCCTCCCAATCTATCACAGGCATCATTCGTCCTTTTCCATCATAACCAGTTGCCATTTTTGAAGGTTGTTTTCCGGGTTTCAGCAGATAGGTGTTTTTCATTTTTAATGGCTTCGCAAAATGTTTTTTCAGAAGGTTTTCATAGGTGTCATTATAAACGCTCTCCATTATATATCCCAGCAATTGTGCTGCAATATTGCAATGTCTGGAAATGCTTCCTGGCAAAACCTTTAGTTTTACCTGATGCAGGTCACGGTAAAGATCCTGTCTGCTGTAGATCGTGTGGACAGAATCTAAAATATAAGGTATGGCGTCAGGATCTGCTTTTCCAAAGATATCTTTATCCGGCATCCAGTTAGGTAATCCCGATGTCAGATTGGCCAAATTCAATAAAGTAATTGGTGTTCCATCATACTCCAGGTTAGGATAATCTTCTTTCAAATATTTTCTGATATCATCATTCAGCTTTACTTTTTTATCGAGCACAGCTTTCGCAAGCAGAGTAGAACCAAATGTTTTTGTGATGGAAGCAAGTTCGTACACCGTATGTTCTGTTGGTAGATCTTGTTTATCTTTTTTGGTTGAGCCGTAATTATAAATATACTGCTTTCCATTTTTTATAAGACCTATTGAAATACCAACTCTGGAATTATTTTGCATAAATGCGGAAACTGACCGATCCACTAATGAGTCTAATGATGTTTTTAATTGATTATCGTTGGGTAGTTTTATTAAGTTTTTTTGAGCAATCAATTGTTTTGAAAGTACTAATGCAAATAATAGCAATACAATTTTGATGGTTTGAAATGACTTTTTCATTTGAATTATTTAGTGGTTAACTATATTAATAACAACTTTAATCGTCCAAGTGTTACATGGAATTAATCACTTTATTTTTCCTCACAAATTGGAGTGCCGAAAATGAATTTTCCTGAAGGTCTTATAATTCCAACAATTAGCGGAGATTTTTAGAATAAATTTGAATCCCCATCTACAAAAAAAGGTGGACACAAAATTGTATTTCTGTGTCCACCTTCATTATGTTTTTTGAAGAAATCTTATAAAAATTTCAGCTGATTTTTTCCAATACTTTAAACTTAGAGTATGAAGCTTTCAGCTGCTGCAATTGGTTTGATACTACCGCTGTACTTTCCGGACAAAGATCACCACTGTCCAATGCATTCTGATACGCATCAATAGCTGCTTTCTCTCCAAATACAACGTTTTCCAAAGTGGACTCGTCTTTGTCTGAAACAAAAGTATTTTTCACATCAATCCAAGCTCTGTGAAAAGCGCCGGAAACACTTGTTGTATCATCAGGATTTCCGCCTTTACTGGTGATTAAATCAACAAGATCCTGTTTCATATCCCAGCCTTCTGCCACCATATTATCGTATGCGGGTCTCAAGTCAGAATAATTTTCCCATACTTTGTCTGCAACTTTAGCAAATCCTGCTATTCTGTCGTTCGTAATGTTCAGTAAATCGTTCAGTACTGAAATTGTTTTTTCGTTATCCATAATAAAATTGTTTTAGTGTATTCATAATTTTACAAGAATAATGCCCTGGCAAGGATGCAAAGTGAGTTTAGGAAAATATTATATATTTATCTTGATATAATACCTCTTTTTAAAAATCAGTATAAAAAAAATCCTTTTTTAAGCGATAATTGGAATAAAATAATTAAAAAAAAGCTTCCCAATTGGGAAGCCAAAAACACAAATGATGAAAAAACTCTCTTTAGGAGAGATTTCAAATATAGATTAATAAATGAATTACCTATTATGATTCAAATCAATTTACAAAAAAAAGATGAAATTATTAAATCAAAAATCAAGGTAGAAAAGATTTCGAACTTAAACGCTTGATTGTATGACTCAAATCATAAAATTTCCTTACCCGCTCTTCTAACTTTGTAATAAATAAAAGTCTTATGAAAAATATATTGTTAGTTTCCGCCATCGGATTATTGTTGTTCGCGTGTAATAAAAATAAAACTTCGAAGACCGAAAGTACACCGTCCATATCAATTGACAGCTCGTCATCTGGAACTTCGCAATCGTCAACTTCCGATAATATGACTGCTCCACAAAGAGATTCCGTAGCAATTGATAATGCTTCAAAATCCGGCGCAGCGAGCATCACTCCAAAAAAAGATTCGACTAGACGGTATTAATTATTCCTTAAGCGGCAATAAAAACATCCAATCTTTATTTTTTATCAGTTTGAGTTTAACCTTAAATTTAGTTTTCTCAATTCCCCAATGGCAGATAAACTGTTCTGATGAATTTCTCTCTCCAAAGTTATAATATTACTAATATCCCAAAGTCCGCTGTGATGCCAAATCTCAGTAAAATCCCAATCCGGACGATCGATAATAGGATAGATGCAACAACCGAACAAAGGTAAGCCACTTTTCAAAATTGCTAAACATTCATCAGAAATCATTTGAAGCCAAAGTGCGCGATCTTCGCCAGGATGACTGGTTTCGGATAAGACAATCGGTCGACCATAATTGATAAAAACTTCCTCAATCAAAGAATGCAGACTTCGCCAATAGGAATTTTGTGTAGAATCGTTCCAAGGAATGAACTGATGATCTGGGAAAGTCCATTGGTTGTTATAATAAAAATTGACGCCGATAATATCCAGATATTCTGGTTTTCCTCTGAGTTCGGGACACATTTTTCCTGTCAGAATATCCAAAACCTGAAACTGTTCCCGATGTTTTTCACTGGCCTCCAAAACAGAAATTGAATCTGAAGAATCTTGTGGAATAATATTGACCAAAGGTTCCGTGGTCATTATTTTTATCGTCGGATCGGCCTCTTTCATTATTTCAATACCTTCGATATAGGCTTTCATCAGCATATATTTCACCTCCCAACCTTGGTTCACGCAGTATGGACTTGTGCCTCGCGCGTTGCCACCCAACCAGGACAGAAAACTGACCTCGTTGATGGGCGTCACAATGAGTTCTCCGTCCGTAACAAGACTTCTGTATTTCAAAACGAAAGCTTTGCAAAAATGTGAAAATCGTCTCGCAAACATTGGATGCAAAGGCGTGAGATCATCTGGAAAACCAAAGTGGCAGATATCCCAAATTACTTGAATTCCGTTAATTTTTGCATTAATAATAATTTCCTCAACCTGCGACCAGTCATAAAAGAAAGGCGTTTTCTCCACAAAACTCCAGCGGATTCCTTCCCGAACGGTTTTGATGTCAATTTCTATTAAATTGCGATAATCTTCATTGATGAGACGATCGTGAGCGGTTAATTTGATTAAATCAATGCGTTCGCCAAATGCATTTTGATGATCTGCACATTCAAAACCCGCCATTAGAAAGGATTGAAAAGGATTTTTGAAGTTGAGATAATTACTGTTGTACTTCATTTTCTTCTTTGATGATCTTGCGGAAAAGTGCCAAAGATTGCGCTACAACCTGATCCATATTGTAATACTTATAAGTTCCCAACCGGCCTGTGAAATAAACATTCGGTGTTTCGTCTGCTAGTTTTTTGTACTGATTGTAAACATCCTGATTTTCCTTTCTCGGAATCGGGTAGTAGGGATCGCCTTCTGCCGTTGGATATTCGTAAACTATTACTGTTTTGTGATGCTTTTGTCCCGTAAGATGCTTGAATTCTGTGATTCTTGTATAAAGATTGGAAGTTGGATAATTGACCGTTCCCGTTTCCTGATAATTTTCCTGATCCAAAGTTTCAAACTGAAAATCAATCGATCGGTAAGGTAATTTCCCAAACTGAAAATCAAAATAGGCGTCAATCGGACCTGTATAAATCAGTTTTTCATGCGGAATAATATCAACAATATCTTTATAATTCGTATTCAACATAATGTGAATATTCTCGTGGGAAAGTATTTTTTGGAACATTTCTGTATAACCATTTTTCGGCATTGCCTGTAGAGAATCTGTGAAATATCGGTCGTCACTGTTGGTCCTAGTCGGAACTCTGGCGGTCACGGAAGCGTCCAATTCTGATGGGTCAAGATCCCATTGCTTTTTGGTGTAGCCACGGAAGAATTTTTCATAAAGCTCTTTTCCAACAACATTCAGAACAACATCTTCTGAAGTTAAAACGGGCTTTCTGAGTTCAGCTTTTGAAGCGAGAAAATCTACAACTTCATCTGATGTCAAGTTCTTTCCATAGAGTTTATTGATCGTCGTCAAATTGATTGGGATTGGAACCAATTGTCCGTCCACGCTTCCTAAAACTCTGTGTTCGTAAGGTCGCCATTCTGTGAATTTGCTCAGATATTTAAAGACATCTTCCGAGTTCGTATGAAAAATGTGAGGTCCATATTTGTGAATCAATATACCTTCTTTGTTATAAAAATCGTAAGCATTTCCGGCAATGTGATTTCGTCTCTCAACGATTAACACTTTTTTTCCTTCATTGGCCAATCGCTCCGCCAAAACTGAACCTGCGAATCCACAGCCGATAATTAAAAAATCATACATAAATTCGGTCGCTTTTTTTAACGATATTAATCAACAAATTCATTTTTTCAAAGGTGTTGTCCCAGGATTCATTCGCCAAGAAATTATCAACCCTTGTCATCCATTCTTTTCGGGAAGTTTTTGCCAGTTCTACTTCGCCATATTTTATGAAGCTTTCCGCATCTTTTGCGATGTAAACCAGATTTTCTTCGCCATAAGGTTTTACCACATCTTTAATTGGTGTTGAAATCACAGGAAGTCCCGCTGCAAGATATTCCGGTGTTTTGGTTGGGCTTATGAATTCCGTAGATTCATTGATGGCAAATATCACCATCGCAATATCCCATTGGCTGATGTAATCTGGCAATTCAGCATATTTTTTTGAGCCTAAATAATGGATGTTCTCAGCTCTTGGAAGATCATTAATGTCAATTTTAACCACCGGACCAATGATGACGAACTGCCATTCCGGTTTTTGCGCAGAAACTTCTCTTAGTAATTCGATATCGAATCTTTCATCGATTACACCAAAGAAACCAAATCTCGGATGCGGGATATGTTTCTGATCTTCGGGATCAATAGTGTAATATCGCGCGGCTTTGAAATGTTGCTTGTCTATACTGCTTGGGAATGGATGAATATTTTTGTGTCTGTCTTTTTTAGCTTGGTAAAGCGTATGTCCACCAGTGAAAACCACATCTGCCTTTTTGAATAATTGATCCTCTAATTCCAGCAATTGTGGCGGCGCAAAACGAAAGGCAGAAAGTTCGTCCATAGAATCATAGATCGTAACTTCTGGCTTCAAGTGCGAAGTGTATTCCAAAGCCATTGGCGTGTAGTACCAGGAAAAATAAGTGTTGATATTCTGGTCTTCGAGAACTTTATCGATTAGTTTTTCCAATCTCAGATTGCGGTTTTCTTCATCATCATTAATGAAAATTTTGATAATTGAAACCTGGTTTTGAATATCAATTTCATAGAAGTCAGAAGTGCTTTTTCTAGGTTCTTCGAAATAAAAAACCCGATTTTCTTTTGTAAATCTGGTTAGAAGGTGTTGCGGACGTTGATAAACGAAATCCCAATGGAGATGGCTGAAACATAAAATGTTCTGCATAAGCTTTAGTTTGTAGTATAAAATTATAGAATGTAAATTTTTACAAGCTCTGCTAATAAAACTTTGATATGATCAAATTAGAGCGATTGTGAAATGTAAATTTAGAGTTTGAAAAACTTTTAGAGTATGACTCAAGTCATAGCGGGGATAAATAGAACAAAAACGTTTTTCCTGTTTGAAGATAAAATTATTTTAATACTTTATCGGCTTTCCGTTAGTCTTGATTTGTAAAAAGGAGTAATAGATTTCAAGCATTTGAATCAGGAAATTGTATTAAATAAAATAACACAGTTGTGTTGCGTACTTTACTTTAAAGCTAGGACTC
>Ga0157371_10000273_pt1 | contig 70036 bp, 64 predicted proteins | sample C45metaG_FD_113462 | JGI IMG/M metagenome (GOLD analysis project Ga0157371, IMG submission 113462) | Corn rhizosphere microbial communities from Kellogg Biological Station, Michigan, USA - C4-5 metaG | ecosystem: Host-associated > Plants > Roots > Rhizosphere > Soil | place: USA: Michigan...
TCGCGCTGCCTCCACCATCGCGGGAGCAAAGTCGATCCCAACAGCGCTGGCGCCCCTGGAGAGTGCCGCGCCAGCACCGTAACCGGGGCCGCAGCACACTTCGAGGACTTGTGATCCAGCGCGCACATCCGTTGCGTCCAGCAAAGGCACCATCGCGAATCGCGTCACCGAACCGAAGAGATCGTCGTACGAGGCAGCACCTTTCTGCCATCCGGCGTACTCCAAGCCTTTGAAGGAACCCAGATCGAACGTGAGTTCATTATTCATCACTTCCTCACGCGACGAGGAGACTGCTAAGGAGCGCGCGGATGAACGTACGCCGATCCATAACCTAACCAAATTGTCGACGAAGGGAAGTCAAACCATAGTACGCTGGCCGTCGGGTAACTGTTTTCGGGGTGTTCCTTCGTCGTTGCCGAATGTCTCCTGTTGGGCCGTTCTACGACCGTCGCGGATCGACCCTAACCTGCCGTTCTCGCAAGGCGACAGCGGTCGTGCAAGACAATGGGGAGCCTTTCCCAAGGGCGAATCGTCGCCAAAAAATGTGGGTTGACCCTTCGCGATCAACGGCGTAGCGTCGGCTGGCGCGTTGGGCGTCTTTTGTTGTGGGTAGGCCAGATGTGGCGAAGAATAATGCTCGCGCTTAGCTTAACGACTATGGTCCGTTCGGCTGTGAGTCGGTGAATGACTTTCGCTATGCAACGGCGGACATTCATCGGAGTGGTTGCATTCGCTTCCTTTGCGGCTGCGGTTGCGGCGCTGGCCCAGCAGGGTGTCAACCGACAGCGATCAGGCAAGCTATTTCGAATCGGCTATCTGAGCCTGCGGGCGGGCCCGAATGCATGGGACGACGCGTTCGTCCAACGTCTGCGCGAATTGGGCTACAGGATCGGGGACAATATACTCATCGAGTATCGTTGGGCAGACGAGGACCTATCCCTGCTCGAACGGCAGGCGGACGAATTGGTGCGTTTGCCGGTTGATGTCATCGTGACGGCCCAGGTGCCTGCGGTGCGTATCGCCAAGACGGCTACGACCACGATCCCGATCGTCATGGCCGCTGTCGTGGATCCTGTGGGCGCGGGGCTCATCCCCAGTCTTGCGCGACCGGGCGGGAATCTCACCGGTCTATCCATCCTGACAACCGATCTGGCTGCAAAGCGTCTCCAGCTTCTGCGCCAACTCGTTCCCGGTGCTACGCGGATCGCAGTGCTTGCCTGGTACATGGGCGGAGCCGATTCTGCGTCAAAGGAGCGCGCACCCATCATGCGTTTTGTCGCCGAAACCGAAGCAGCAGGACGGCTCCTGGGCGCTGAAGTACGGGCCCATTTCATTGGCAGTGCCACCGATCTGCCCCAAGCATTTGCCGCGATAGAGCAGGCTCGGTCTCAGGCGCTGATCGTGAAGAACAATTCGCTAACGTACGAACTTCGCGCGGCGATCATCGAGACATCGAGACGACTGCGCATACCCGATATTTACGAAGCGCGCGAACTAGTGGCCGCGGGAGGTCTCGTCTCTTATGGCCCGAACGCAACGGAACTGTATCGCCAAGCGGCGGGCTATGTCGAAAGAATCTTCAAGGGCACCAAGGCGGCGGACCTGCCCGTCCAGCAGCCTACCAAGCTCGAACTGGTGCTCAACCTCAAGACCGCCAAGGCGATCGGCCTGACGATCCCCCAATCACTGCTGCTGCAGGCGGACGAGGTTATTCAGTAGCGGAAAGGCGCCGGCGATCAGACCCCACGGCCGTTAGTTATCTTCCGCGCTTGCGCGAAAGTCTGGAAGTGGCCGACAGCGAGCCTCTGCGCGAGAGTTCTGGAGAAACCGTATATCCATGCGGTATGCTCTCGCTTCAATTGGCCTGATCCGATCAGAGGAACATCAGACGATGCAATACGAAAGGGGCCAAAGCGGCAACCCCGCTGGGCGACCAGTGGGAATCAAAGACAAGCGGCTGGCCATGCGGGAGCTGCTAGAACCGCACGCTGAGGAATTGGTGGCCAAGGTCGTAGAGATGGCTAAGACCGGCGATACGGCCGCGCTGCGCATCTGCATGGCCGCTCAGAACCCAGACGCCTTGCCATCCTCACGGTCGACGCGACCGACATGCGCAAGACCTTAGTTCTCGTCGAGTTGCACCAACCTGTCATCTACGTCTTGACGGCTCCCTCCGGTCGCTTTGCGCGACCGAACATCGGCGACCTGCGCGCGGCTCGCATCGTCCTGTCACGATGGCGTGCCGAACTTCGGACCGACGATGATCAAGCGCAGACGCGGCTGGCCCCTGGGCGCAACGACCTTGAATGGAAGCGGCGCGGGCAAGCGCTCGTCTCCCGATGACGTGCAGCGGCTGCTGGCCGAGTGGAACCGCCAGATCCGCAACGAGACGATCGCCGTCAGGAAGCGCCGTGCCGTGAACCCGGCCTCGACCGTGCATCCGGCGTCGCTGGAGGAGATTCAGGTCGTGTCGCGAATCGGCGGCTTGCGCCTCCCGAAGAATCTCGGCCGGAAGAAATGACCATCCGCCGCACGATCCCCTGAGGGCCGTGCAGAAGATCGCGCGCAAGCCCGGCGGAATCCCGATGGACAGGCTGATCTCGCCGGCGCGCATGCCCCGTCGGGCTCGGCGTAGCCGCTGAGTGGTTTGTGGCCAGGATCCTCGTCGGTACTTCGTCGTGGACAGACAAAACGCTCGTCGAGTCGGGTCGATTTTATCCGGCCGCCGCGAAAACACCCGAAGACCGTTTGCGGTTCTACGCGTCGCAGTTCCCCATCGTCGAGATCGACAGCAGTTACTACGGGATTCCCAGCGTCGAGAACGCGCAGCGATGGGTCGAGCGGACGCCGCCCGGCTTCGTCTTCAACATCAAGGCCTATCGGCTGTTCACGCGCCACGCGACGCCGGTCGTCAGTTTGAGCAAGGAGATTCGCGACGCGCTCGGTTCTGTGGACAGGAAGAACGTCTATGACCACGAATTGCCGCCTGAATTGACCATCGAGCTGTGGCGGCAATTCCGCAGCGTGCTCGAAGTGCTGCGGGCAGACGACAAGCTCGGCGCGGTCCACATGCAGTTCGCACCGTGGGTTGCCTTCCACCCCGACACGTTCGATTACATCGAGCAATGCCGCGCGATGCTGGCAGGCTTCACCGTCGCCGTGGAGTTCCGCAACAAGACCTGGTTCGACACGGACCGGCACGCCGCGCGGACGCTGGAGTTCGAACGGGCGAACGGGCTGGTGAACGTCGTCGTCGATGAGCCGCAAGGCATCGCGAGCACGATCCCGGCAGTCTGGGAGGTCACGAATCCCGCGCTGGCGGTCGTACGCCTGCACGGTCGCAATCGCGGCACCTGGAACCGCAAAGGCCTGAAGGCATCATCGCAACGCTTTGATTACGATTACAGCGAGCAGGACCTGACCGAGCTTGGCGGTGCGGTGAAGAACCTGGCCGCCAAGGCGAGCACGACGCACGTTCTGTTCAATAACAACTATCAGGATCAGGGGCAGCGCGGCGCCAGCGCCTTGACCAGGATTCTGACTGCGAAGTGAGGCACCGGGAGCCGGCGCGTCGCGCTCCAGGAGAATCCAGGGCCGCGCGAACGATCAGCGCAGGTAAGGCGCGACATTGCCCGCAATGCTCCGCAACTCGTCGGTCGTCAAGGGCAGAGTCTGCGTCTTCTTCCAGGCATCCTTCGGTGACATCGAATCGGCCACCGGGCCATCCGAGCCGTACAGAATTCGCTTCAGGCCGATCTGACGAATGCGCGCGACAGTGGACTGCAGGGTCTCCTGCGAGTTTCCGGCAGCAAGGGCGACTTCGGCCAGATCGAAGTAGAGGTTTGGGGTGCGTGGGTCGCCGTTGGCAACCGCATCCGCATAGACTTCCAGCGCGGCCCCGGAGTAACCCTCGCCGCCCCACAGGTGTGCGATCTGGAACGGAACATCGGGGGCAGCCGACACGATTTCGTTCAGCATGATTTCCGCCTCCACGCGTCCGTAGTTCGCGTCGGCGCGAACGTGCACGATAATGGGCATGCGTGAACGATTGGCGGCCTGCACGACCGCGCGTACTTTCCGGACGTGGGCAGGGTTTCGCAGATCGACTTCCGACGTGCCGAAGTGAAGCTTCACGCCGGCGAATTGGCGGCTGGTCTTGCAGCGATCGAGTTCCTCCAGCGCGTAGTCCTCGAGCGGATTGAAGCTGCAGAATGCGACGAGCCGGTCGGGAAACTGCGCCACTTGCTGCGCGGTCCAGTCGTTCTCCGCCCGAACGTTCGCGCGGGCGTCCCTCGCGCCGGCGGCATTTCCTGCGAATTTCGCCGAGTCGAAATAGTAGGCGTCGGATAGCACGACCGCTCTGCGGATTCCCGCCTCATCGAGATACGCGACCAACTGACTCGCGGTTTCGGGCTCCGCCAGCCTCGGACCTGGAAATGCAGGTGTTTCCGCGCTGATGAGCCACTTGCCGTCACGCTCTTGCTTCACGGCGAGCGCGAAGTAGCCGATATGCTTTCCGCCTCGCGTGAAGTAGCCGATGACATGGCCGTTGCTTCCGTCGATCCGGTATTTCACGGGGGTGAGGCGATAAGCGCTCGCGAAACGGGTACTGAGGTAAGCGGCGACGCGATCGCGCCCGAGGAGCCAGCCCGGGCTCTCGGCGGTGAAGACTGTTGCCTCCTTCGTATAGAGCGCGGCGAGGACCTTCTTGTCGTTCCACGCACGTGCCCGCTCCTGCACGAGGCGAGCGAGGCCTTCGGGCAAGGCGACCGGGGCCCACATGTGATTCTGCAGCTCCGCCGCAGCCGGACTGAGCAAGTGCTGATGATGATCGGCAAGCGGAACACCTGGATCGGTGGTCCGCATCGGTGTCGCCTCGGTTTCCGTCGCCGCGAATGCATCGCCAACGGGCTGGCCCGCGAGGCACGCGAGCACGACCGCACTCAGGATGCTGGGCAAGATCAGGATTCGGTTGAGAACACGGATTGTCATAGCTTGGGAGGCAGCCGATGCGATTGGCGGTCTCGAACGCCGGCGACGAGATAACGTGGAGGATAATGCCGGCAAGGGAAGCGGTTGCGAAGAAGGATCATGCGCCGCAAAGCGGGTCGAGTCGTTTGCGAACGGCAACGCGATGGCGGCGCACGCCCGGTGCGCCGCCCGTGGTACTGGATGTCGCTGGTCACCGCGCTTGCGAGCGCACTTACGAACACGAGCGGTGCCGGAGCCGACGAGCGTGTCGAGGCGCAGCGTCGCCAGATGGTCGACGACATCGCCGCCATCGCGCGCAGCACCGCGTCGGATACCGGTCGCGCGACGTTCGCGGAGCGCGTCATGGCCGCCATGCGCAAGGTGGAGCGGCATCGCTTCGTCCCGGGCGCCACGGCAAGCCAGGCGTATCGCGACAGCCCGTTGCCGATCGGCAGCGGGCAGACGATCTCGCAGCCGTACATCGTCGCGCTATCGACGGATCTGATCGATCCAAAGCCCGATCACGTCGTGCTCGAAATCGGCACGGGCTCGGGTTATCAGGCGGCGGTGCTCGCGGAGCTCGTCAAGAACGTCTATTCGATCGAAATCGTCGCCTCGCTCGGGCGGGAGGCCGCGGAACGACTCGCGAAGCTGGGCTACCGCAACGTCGAAGTGCGAATCGGTGACGGCTACAAGGGCTGGCCGGAGAAGGCGCCGTTCGACGGGATCATCGTCACGGCCGCGGCGCCGTTCGTGCCGGCCCCGCTGGTCGCGCAGCTCAAGCCCGGCGGCAAGATGATCATTCCCGTCGATGCGGGCATCCTGCATCAGGACCTTCTGCTCATCGAGAAGCACGCGGACGGAACGACGGCGCGCCGGGTCGTTCTGCGGGTGCGATTCGTTCCGCTCACGGGTCCCGGCGTGCGGGAAGGCGCGTCCGGCCGAAAGTAACTTCTCCGGCGGGTCGACGTCGGGTTGACGCGGACGAACACCGCCGCGTCACCCCGAGCACGCGGTCGATCAGCGCCGCCGGCGCGCCCTCGTCAGCACGGCCAGCACAAGCACGCCGACCACCAGCGGCACGAGCCAGTGCGCTTCGCGACTGCGCCGCCGCGCGAACGTATACGATTGCGCGGCGATGCTTCCCGGCTGCGAGGACGAGCTCGGATCGCTCGCCGGGAAACTTTCCTCGACCGACCCGTCGATGATCCGCTCTTCATACGCGCGCGCGCGGCGGCGTGCCCCGCGTCGAAGCCAAGCCCGATAGTTGTAATACATGGCGCCCTACCCGATCTGCACTGCAAGCATCGATATCGAGCCACCGTCGAATCCCTCGACAGGAAAGCTCACGGCGTCGCCGTCGCCGTGCTGCGCAAGCACGTAGACGAGCGGCAAATAATGATCCGGCGTCGGCGCGGAAAGCAGCGCGTCGCGGCCGAGACTCGCGTAATCGACAAGCGACGCGAACTCGGCGCGCGCAATGAGATCGCGGGCCGTCGTTTCGAACCGCCGGGCCCAGTCGTACGGCTGTGCGGCAGGATTGCCCCACGAGTAAGTGTGCAGGTTGTGCACGAGGTTCCCGCTGCCGAGGATGAGCACACCTTCGTCGCGCAGTGGCGCCAGCCTGCGGGCGGTCTCGAAATGCCAGGGCGCATCGCGCGTTTCGTCGATGCTGAGTTGCACGACCGGCACGTCCGCTTCCGGGTACGCGTGGACCAGCACGGACCACGTGCCGTGGTCGAGTCCCCAGTGCGCGTCCGGCTGAACGTCGAGCGGCCGCAGCAACTCGCGCACGCGTGCGGCGAGCGACGGCGATCCCGGCGCACGGTACTGCACTTCGTACAGCGGGTTCGGAAAGCCGCCGAAATCGTGAATCGTTCGCGGTGAATCCGCGACAGTGACGCCGGTGAACGGCACATACCAATGCGCGGAGACCGAAAGAATGGCTCGCGGCCGCGGCAGCGATCGCCCCAGCGCCGACCATCCGGTCGTGAACGCGTTGGTCTCGATCGCGTTCATCGGGTTGCCGTGTCCGAAAAACACGGCCGGCATGCGTCGATCAGTACTCACCGATGCCTCACGATTTCGCGCCCTTTCCGTCCCGTCCGGCGGATTCGATCGCCGCTGCCGCCGCGCCGGCCGCCGCGGCCGCGACGACTTCAGGGTCGTTCGACGGCACGTTCACCGTCACCTGCCGGTGCGCGAACTTGATGCCGGACGCGCGGAACGCCCGGATGATCTTGTCGTATGCCATGCGGCGCACAACCCATGCGTTGTTGGTGGGCCGCGACGTGAACTTGGCGCGCACGAGAACCCCGCTGTCCTCCGCCGCCATCACGCCGGCCGATTTGAGCGGCTGCAATATGTCGGAGGCGTAGTCGGGGTCGGCAGAGAGCTCCTCGCCGATCTGCTTGATGATCTTCTTGACCTGCACCATGCTCGTGTCGTAGGTGAGGTGGAACTCCATTACGTGCACCTGCCAGTCGCGGCTCGTGTTGCGCAGCCGCTTGATCTCGCCGTACGGCAGGATGTTGAGCGCGCCGCGGTGATGACGCAGGAACACGGAGCGCACGTTGATCTTCTCGACGCGCCCCTTCGCATCGCCCACCTCGATATATTCGCCGAGGCGGAACGCATCGTCCATCAGGAAGAACGCGCCCGACACGATGTCGCGCACCAGCGTCTGCGAGCCGAAGCCGATGGCGACCCCGACGACGCTCGCGCCGGCCAGGAGTGGCAGGATGTCGACGCCGAGGGCCGCGAGAATCGACATCGACGCCATGACGAAGATCGTCACGAGAATCGTCGCGCGCAGGATCGGCAGCAGCGTGCGAACGCGCGTCGCCGGCACGTCCTCGGCGCGCTCGCCCTCCACCTGCAGCCGGCGCTCGATCGCCATCTTCGTGATCTGCCACGTCATGTAGGCGGCGAGCAGCACCAGCCCGATGCCGAGCAGCGAGCTCGCGATCCTGCCGCCGAGGCTCCGCTCGGCGATGTGGAACAGGTCGAGATGCCAGATCCGGGCGACGACAATCGCGCCGGCGACGATCACGACGATGTGGATCACCCGCCGGAAGATCGGCTGGTAGGCGGCGATGATCCCCGGGGTCGCGCGCTCGGCTCGTTGCCGCTCCGCCCACGCGTCGAGCGCGCGGCAGAGCGCCATGTCGACGATGGGCATGGCCATGACGATCAGCACGCTGGCGAAGCCTGATCCGGTAGCCATCGACGTGCCTGCGAGCAGGCTCGACATCTCGCCTGCCCACAGCACGACGAAATAGGCCGTTGCCGCGACGGCCCAGAGATCGGCGGCCCAGGCCGCGAGACTGCCGCGCGGCGACGAGCCGCGGATCAGCTCCGCGATCGGCCTGCGCACGAGCCACGTCGCCGTCAGCGCGATCACGAGCCCGACGATCCAGAATGCCGCGCGGATCGCGCTCATCGTCGTCGCGTCGATGACGCCTTCGCCTGCGAACGCCGTCATCACGAGTCCCGTGCTGTAGAGGACGGCCACCGCGACGACGAACCAGCGCAATGTGCGCGCGGCCGCGTCGGCGAACGGCAGCAGGCGGTCGTGCTCGGTCGTTCGCGTGAGCAGAAATCGTGCGACGAGCGCAGTGACGCGCACGACGACGATCGCAATCACCAGCACCAGCACGCTCACGCGTTGCATCTCGTCTTCGAGCCAGCGCGCGAGGCAAACGGCCAGCGCACCGAGCGCGAATACCACGATGCCGCCCAGGTCGAGCAGCAGGCCGAGCGCAAGCTGGATCGCGCACGACGAGAATGTCGTGGCCGGCGTCTGCAGCCTGCGCGTACGGTAATCGCGAAGCGCGTAATGGTAGACGCGCTCGAGAATCCACCCGACGATCAGCATGACCGCGAGGTAGCCCAGCAGCGCCGCGAGGCTCAATGCGCCGGCGCCGCTTGCAAGGCGCGCGCCTGCCTCGCGCAGCGTGGACGGCAGCGCAACGAACGCGGCGGTGAGCGCGGCAAGCCGCTCCCGAACCGTCCCGGACTTCTGGCCAACCATGCCTGCCATGCCGGCCATGTCCCTGCCGTCGGCGGTTTTCGCGGGCGACGCCGGCGCCGCGGCGCGGTCGAGCTGTTCGAGCAGCATCTTGCGGACTTCCGTATCGGACATCCGCGACAGCAGGTCTCGCGCCGAATCGCGCGTTAGCGTCGATGGAGGCGTCGGCGTGACAGAGGCCGGGGGCGGGTCGGCCGCGCCGCATGGAACCGCTGCGAACGCGCCGCAGAATGCGAACAGCGTGAAGAAAACCCGCCGCCGCACGCTGCGCAAATTCAGCACCGCGCACACTTTGTAAGTGCCAGCGTCGCGGCGTGGCTCACCTGGGCCCCTTCACCTGCTGGCGTGCCGCTGCGGCGGCGGCTTGCGTCTGTTGCAAGAGCTTGTAGGCCGTGTAGTACTTGAAGATGTTGCGGACGTACGTCGTCGTTTCGATGCCGATCTTCTCGGCCGTGACGAGCTCGACGTTGTTGAACCAGCGATTGGGATCGAGACCACGCTTCGCGGCCTCCTTGCGCATCTTCGAGATGTTGCCCGGCCCGGCGTTGTAGCTCGCGAACGCGAAGAGCGGCCGTTCGTTCTCGTCTAAGTTCGCGTCGGGAAAGTAGCGCGTCATCAGCTCGTCGAGGTACTTGGCGCCGCCGTGGATGTTGGGCTCGATCTGGCCGATGTCGCCGACCTTGAGGTCCTTGCCGGTCGCCGGCATGATCTGCATGACGCCGATCGCGCCGACATGGCTGCGCGCCCGCTGGTCGAGCTGCGATTCCTGGAAGCCCTGCGCGGCGAGCATGATCGGGTCGAAGCGATATTGCGCGCCGTACTTGCGGAACAGCTCGACCGTGTCCTGGAAGCGTTTGAGCTCCGCCGCGTCGGTGTTGTTATGGATCTGCCTGATCCGCTGGTGGTACTGCTTGAAGCGGTACGCGACGACGCCCTGCTTCTTCAGGAAGTTGCGATAGAACTCCTCGATCTCGGCGGCGAGGCGCGGGCTTCCCTTCCGGATCGCCCAGCCGGTGCGTCCGCCGTCGCGCAGCACGACGTCGGTGCGCACGGCGATCTTCGGCAGCACCTGCGCCCAAGCCTGTGCCTTCCAGTCGTCGACCACCGCGAATGGCAGCACGCCCGCGTTGACCATTTCGAGGATGTCCTCGTCCTCGAGCGCGTCGGGGAGCGCGACGATCGCGACCGCCGGCTTGCCGGCCTGCTGCAGCCGCTGGCTCAGCGCGACGAGGCTTTCGTGGTAACTCGATGCCGGTCGCACGTGCACGGTCTTGCCGGCCAGATCGTCGACGGTGCGGACGTCGGGTGAGCCGGGTCCCGTGATCAGAACCTCCCGCACGGTGCGGACATCGTCCGGCGCGACGAAGTCCGCCAGCTGGAGCCGCGCATTGGTCACCGTGAGATTCCCCGCGGCGATATCGCAGATGCCGGCCGCGAGATCGGGCAGCAGCCTGTCGCGCGTCGTCGGCAGCATGACGACCGTCAGCGCCCTGCGGCCCAGCTGCTTCAGGTACTTCTGGTTCAGGTAGCGCTCGAAGTCGCGCACGGTATCGGCGGTGATGCCGCGTTCGCGTCCCTTGTCGTTGAAGTAGAGCGTGCGGCTCACCGGTACGGCGACTCGAATCACCCGCCTGTCCAGCATCTGGTCGAAATCACCGACCCTCGGCGCGTTGGCGACCGTCATGCCGCGCCCGGAGGGCGCCGGCTCCTGCGCCAGCGCGGTGCACGCAAGACCAAGAGCGGCGAGTGCAGCGGCGACGACGGCCAATACCGGCCGCGCGTCGAGCGTCAGTCGATTTGTTTGCAGGGAAGGCGGCCGCATGGAGTCCCGGAAGCGAGTCGCCTCATGGCGACCTGAAAGCATAGCCATTCCCGGGGTCGTTTCACAAGGGCCGACTTGATAGAATGCCGGGCTATCTCGGATTCGATCGCAGTTTCACGTTCTCAGCACGAAAAGGGAGATTCGTCATGCACGCAGCAGTCGTGATTCTTGCAACGATGCTCGCCACGGCCGGCGCGCTCCCGGCCCAGGCGCAAACGGGTGCCGCAATGGCCGCGAAGGGGCCCGGCGTTGCGGGTGCTGCAAAGACCGTCGAGATCACCGCCACCATCACGGCAATCGACCCCAAGAAGCGCGAAGTGACGCTCAAGGGGCCGGAGGGCAACGAGGTCGTCGTCGAGGCGGGGTCGCAGGTGCGCAATTTCTCGCAGATGAAAGTCGGAGACCAGGTCAAGGTCGAATACGTCGAAGCGCTGACGCTCGAGCTCAAGAAGGGCGGCGGACAGCCCGTCGCGAGGACGGCGGAAACCGCCGGCGGACGAGCGAAGGAAGGCAAGATGCCGGCAGGTGTCGGCGGGCGCAAGGTGACGGTGGTCGCGGACGTCGTGAACGTCGATCCGCAAAAGCAGATGGTCACGCTGCGCGGCCCCGAGCGCACGGTGGATCTCAAGGTGCGTGACCCTGCGCAATTCGCGCTCATCGCGAAGGGCGACCAGGTGCAAGTGACGTATGCGGAGGCGCTTGCCGTCAAGGTGGAGCGCGTCAAGGACGCCGCTGCGAAGAAGTAGCCGCTGTTCCGGTCTCGCGGTGCGATACGGGAGACCCTTCGCATGCGCGGGATCGGCGCCTTCGTTCTGATCGCGGCGTGCGCGCTCGCCTCGGCGGCGGCCGCGCAATCGCCGTCGCCGGCGGAACCGGCGGTGGCGCCGCCGGCCGAGCGACCCAAGGTGTGCCTCGTTCTTTCCGGCGGCGGCGCGCGTGGCGCCGCGCATATCGGCGTGCTGAAGGCGCTCGAGGCGTTGCACGTGCCGATCGACTGCATCGCCGGCACGAGCATGGGCTCGCTGGTGGGCGGCGCCTACGCGAGCGGCATGAGCACCGCAGACATGGAGCGCCTGGTCGCCGGCATCTCGACCGACCTGCTGTTCAAGGAAAAGCCGCCGCGACAGGACCAGGAAATCCGCCGCAAGCTCGACGACCGCTCGATCCTGTTCGGCGTCGAGTTCGGCGTCCGCGACGGCAGCGTGCTGCTGCCGAAGGGCGTCGTCAGCGGCGTGCAGCTCGAGACCGTGCTGCGATCGCTGTCGACGCTTCCCGGATACATCAAGTTCGACGAGCTGCCGATCCCGTTTCGTGCCGTTGCGACGGACCTCGTCACCGGCAAGGCGGTGGTCTTCAGCGAAGGCGAGCTCGCCAACGTGATGCGTGCGAGCATGTCCGTTCCCGCTGCGATCGCGCCGGCGGAAATGCGAGGCCAGCTGCTCGTCGACGGCGGCCTCACCGACAACCTGCCGGTGGACGTCGCGCGCCGCATGGGCGCCGACGTGGTGATCGCCGTCAACCTGGGCACGCCGCTCATGAAGCGCGAGGAGCTGACGTCGGTGCTCGGCGTGACCGGCCAGATGATCAACATCCTGACCGAGCAGAACGTCCAGGCTTCGCTCGCGTCGCTCAAGCCCACTGACATCCTGATCGAGCCTGCGCTCGGTGAATTTTCGGCCGGCGATTTCGACAACCTGCCGAAGACGATACCGATCGGAGAGGCCGCGACGCTCGCCGCGCAGCCGAAGCTCGCTGCGCTCGCGACGCCGCCAGCGCAGTACGCGGCGGTGCGCGCGCGGCAGTCGAGGTCCGTCGTTGCCGATTTGCAGCCGGTCGACGAAATCCGCTTCAGCCCGATGAAGCGCGTCAATGCCGAGGCGCTGTTGCCGACGCTCGAGACGAAGCCCGGTGTACCGCTCGATCCGCAAGTGCTCGATCGCGACATGCGCAGCCTGTACGGCAGCGGCGACTTCGAGCACGTGAACTACCGCGTGATCGAGCAGGGCGGCCGCCGCGTGCTCAACATCGACGCGGCCGAGAAATCATGGGGACCGGACTATTTCAAGTTCGGTCTCGGCCTCGGCTCCGATTTCAGCGGGGACGCGTTCTTCAACGCGGCGCTTTCCCACCGCCGCACGTGGATCAACGACCTCGGCGCCGAATGGCGCACCGATCTGCAGTTCGGCAGCACGACCTACGTGCGCTCCGAGTTCTACCAGCCGCTCGGAACGCGGCGGCTGTTCTTCGTCGCGCCGTCGGCGGAGTTCGAGCGGCAGACGCTCGATTTGTTTCGCGGTGACGATCGCCTCGCGCGCTACGACCTGAGCCTCGGGCGCGTGAACCTCGACGTCGGCGCTGACCTCGGCAAGTATGGCGAGGCGCGAATCGGTTACGTCGCGGGCATTGCGCGGGCGAGCCTCGACACCGGGCCGCCGGAGTTCGAGCCCGCTTCGGGGCGCGTGCGCATCGGTGCGCTCACTGCGCGGCTGATCGTCGACCAGCTTGACAGCGCCAATTTTCCGCGCGCGGGCGGCGCAGGCTCGGTCCAGGTGCTGGCGGCGCGCGAAACCCTGGGTGCGCAGGCTGACTTCACGCGCTGGGAAGCCGACGGTGTCTTCAGTTGGTCGGTGGGCCGGCACTCCTTCCAGCCGGGATTCAAGGTGGGCAGCAAGATCGGCGGCGATTTGCCGACGTATGCGCTGTTCCAGTGGGGCGGCTTCCTGCAGCAGTCGGGGTATCCGACGGGTGCGCTCCTCGGCGAGCGCCTGACGTTCGGGCGCGTGATCTACACGTACAAGCTGGTCGACACGCGGCTTCTCGAAGGCTTCTACCTCGGGGGCTCGCTCGAGGCGGGCCGGATGGATCACCCGCTCGTGCCGGGCAGCCCGGCCGGCCTGCTCAAGTCCGTGTCGGTATTCGGCGCGGTGGATACGCCGATCGGGCCGCTGTATCTCGGCGTTGGCTTCGCCGCGGACGGCAACCGCAGCGCGTATCTGTACCTCGGCCGACCGTAACTATTCCGTGGTCTTGCCGTCGAAGTGCTCCTCGCGCACGTCGGCCTTCGTCGCCTGCACGGTGCCGTCGCGGTGCTCGGGAGGCCCGTACACCGTGTAAAACTTTAGCGGGCCCGAACCGGTGTTGATGACGTTGTGGCGCGCGCCGGCGGGGACGACGATCGCGTCGTCGTCCTCGATCGCGTGTTCCACGCCGTCGATCATCACCGTCCCTTCGCCTTCCTCGACGCGGAAGAACTGGTCGCCGTCGTCGTGGACCTCCTCGCCGATCTCCTCGCCCGGCTCGAGCGCCATCAGCACGAGCTGCAGGTGCCTGCCGGTGTACAGCACGCGGCGGAAATCGTCGTTGTCCTCGGTCAGCTCCTCGATGTCGTCGACAAAGCCTTTCATCGTCGTTCTCCTCGTGTGATGGGAAAGCGATCGCGTGCGTCGCCACGAATCGAACCGCGTCGTGCGCCCGTTCATGGATTGTCGCATCGGCCATGCGTCACGGGAGCCCATGTCTATACGACCGCGGGCGGATCGCTCGCAGGACCGTCGCGCGACCGCGCAGAACCTGTGAGAGACGACAGGTTTCGGCGGCAGCGGCCTCTGGCAAACTGTCGGCACCGGCGTCCCATTCGCGAGCATCGTCCGAGCACACCCTTGAGGAGCGCCCCGTGACCGACTTCAAAGCGCTGCTGGCGGCCATCGACGACCCGTCGCTGCACGCGATCATCAACACGGTGGACGGCCTGCCCGCCACGCTGCCGGCGCTGCAGGCGTGGATCGAGCATGCGGCGCGCTGGGAATACGACCGGCGCGCAGGACGCAACTACAGGCTGCAGGGGCCGATGGCGGCGCTCTCGCCGGAAGAGGTGCCCGACGCGCTTGCGATGGCGGCGATCCTCGCGGAGTTGTTCCGCCACGAGCATCGCCGCGACGTGTCGGCCGTACTGGCCTTCTTCGAGGGCTTGCGCGATACGCTGGTCATCGAGCAGCGCGGCAAGGACGTGACGCTCAATTGAAGCGCGTCACACGCTGCGAGTGGGCAGGGGACGATCCGCTCTATGTCGACTATCACGACCGCGAGTGGGGGTTTCCGGTTGCCGACGACAACCGGCTGTTCGAGAAGATCTGCCTCGAAGGATTCCAGGCGGGCCTGAGCTGGCGAACGATCCTCGGCAAGCGCCCGGCGTTCCGCGAAGCGTTCGGGGGCTTCGACATCGATCGCGTGGCGGCGCTGACCGCGCGCGACGTCGAGCGGCTCGTCGCGAATGCCGGCATCGTCCGGCATCGCGGGAAGATCGAATCCGCGCGCAACAACGCGCAGCGGGCGCGCGAGATCGTGGCCGAAACGGGCTCGCTCGCTGCCTATTTCTGGCGGTTCGAGCCGGCGAAGAGGAGTCGTCCTGCGAAGCTGACGCGAGAGATCCTGGCCGGCATGGCGACGTCGCCCGAGGCGCTCGCGCTCTCGAAGGACCTGAAGCGGCGCGGATTCACGTTCGTCGGACCGACGACCGTCTATGCATTCATGCAGGCGATGGGACTCGTGAACGACCACGTCCACGGCTGCGTGGCGCGCGCTCCGGCCGAGCGGGCACGCGCCGCGTTCGCTCGGCCCTGACGGCCTGGGCAGTCGGCGCCGCGTCGCGCGCTTGCTTCAGACGCGGCGGCGGTATTCGCCGGTGCGCGTGTCGACTTCGATCTTGTCGCCGGTGTTGACGAACAGCGGTACCGGCACTTCGAAGCCGCTCGCCAGCTTCGCGGGCTTCGTCACCTTGCCCGACGTGTCGCCCTTGACTGCGGGCTCGGTGTAGGTCACTTCCCGCACGACCGACGTCGGCAGCTCGACCGAGATCGCCTTGCCTTCGTAGAACGTGAGCTCGCACGCCAGGCCGTCCTCGAGGTAGGGCAGCGCGCTCTCCATGTTCTCCTTCTCGACGTCGTACTGGTTGAACTCCTGGTCCATGAACACGTACATCGGGTCGGAGAAATACGAGTACGTCACTTCCTTGCGCTCGAGCTGGATCACGTCGAACTTCTCGTCGGCACGGTAGACGGTTTCGGTGCCGCCGCCGGACAGCAGGTTCCGGAGCTTCATCTTGACGACGGAAGCGTTGCGGCCGGACTTGCTGAACTCGGCCTTCTGCACGACCATCGGATTGCTGCCGATCATGATGACGTTGCCGGCGCGTACTTCCTGGGCGATTTTCATGATGGTTCCGTGACCGGCGGCCCGGTACTTCGCGAGCCGACCTCGTATATTGGATAACCTGTAATTATAGCCGACCGCGCGCGACTCGAACCAGCCCGGCCGTGAGCTCGGGCAGTTTCGTGAGCGCGTCCGACCAGCGGCGCCCGTGCGCCTCGAGCTCGACTATCGCGGCTCGGAACGCCGGCCAGGCGGCCGCCGCGGCCCGGCCATCCTCCGCGTTGAACGCGTCGGAGAACGCGACGAAGGCCGATCGCGGGGCGCGCGGCAGATCGGCGGCATACCGGGCGACGAATGCGTCGAGCTTGAGCCGGTGCGCGTTCTCGTCCTGCGGATACGGCTGCCACACGAATGCGCGCGCGGCCCACTGTGCGCGCACGAACGAGTCTTCGCCGCGCACGAAGTTCACGTCCGAGCGCCACAGCAGGGCGTCGAACGCCTGCTGGGGGACGAAGCGAACGATGTCGATGCGCAAGCGGCCGTGCGTGTGCGACTGGCCCGCGTGCGGGACCGCACCCGCAAGCCATTGATCGAGCGCGGCGGTGGCAACGCCTTCGGGAACGGTGCAGCAAATCGGCTCGTCGCCTTCGCTCCACGTGTCGAAGAGCGCGGGCAGCGCGCGATTCGCATAGCAGAACAGCAGTATCGCGAGGCCGGAACCACGCCGTTCCTCGGCCGCGGCGTCGCGCGCGGCGAGCAGGCCCGATTCGCGGATCAGGCCCCCGGTTCGCGGCGTGAATCCCGGGAACCAGAAATGACGCGAAAGCGGCAGCTGCGGCTGCGGCGACGCGAGCCCGTGGACGGTGTCGACCCACGGCTCGGCGGACAGGTACTCGAGGTTGATCCATACAGGCGGGGCCGGCGCGTGCGCCATCGCGTCGAGATACAGGCGCGGCAGTCCGCATCCGAACGCCTCGATCACGACGTCGGGCAACGGTACATCGCAGGCATCGCCCGCGAGGTGCCGCACCGTGACGCCATGCCGCGCTTGCGCTTCCTTGTCCGGGTCGATGCCGGGGTCGAGGCGTGCGAGCGTCGCGAGGCGATCGATCCACAGCGTGACCGCAATGCGGTGCTCGGCCGCGAGCTGGCGTGCGAGCCGCCACGAAACGCCCGCGTCGCCGTAGTTGTCGACGACGCGGCAGAACACGTGCCAATGTTCGGTCATCGCGCGTTCAGGGACGTCAGGCGTCCCGCGGCAGCTCGCTTTCGTGCCAGCGCGCGAGCGCGATCTTCGACAGGGCGACCGTTGCAGCGAACATCGCGACACCGGCGAGCGCGATCAGCGTAAGCGCGGCAAAGAGACGCGGGATGTTGAGCTGGATTCCGGCGAGAAGGATCTGGTAGGCGAGCCCGGCCCCCTGGCCGCCGGTGCCCGCCACGAACTCGGCCACGACCGCGCCGATCAGCGCGAGCCCGCTCGCGATGCGCAGGCCGCCGAAGAAATACGGCAGCGCGCTCGGCACCCGCAGCCGCCACAGCGTCTGCCAGCGTGTCGCGCGCGACAGCCGGAAGAAATTCAGGAGGCCCGGATCGACACTGCGCAGCCCGAGCGTCGTGTTGGAGATCACCGGGAACACGGCGACGACGGCCGCGCAGAGGATCAGCGCGATCCGCGTGTCGCGAACCCAGATGATGATGAGCGGAGCGATCGCGACGATCGGCGTCACCTGCAGCAGGATCGCATACGGAAAGAAGCTCATCTCGATGATGCGGCTTTGCACGAACACGAGCGCGGTGGCGACGCCGGCGAGCGTCGCGAGCACGAGCGCGATCAGCGCGATCTGCATCGTCACGCCGAGCGAGCTGGCGAGCAGCGAACGATCGGCATACAGCGTTCGCGCCACGAGCACCGGAGATGGGACGATGTACGGCGGGATCGCGTTCAGCGTGACGAATGCCTGCCATGCGCCGAGGAACACGATTGCGACCGCGAGCGGCGCGGCGAGCCGCAGCAGCCGCTCGCCGCGAGCGCGCGGATCGGGTCGAACGCGTTCGCTGCCTGGACCACCCACGGCGCTCACGAAGCCTCCGGCATCGCGTCAGCACCCGCGGACGCGACGCACGCGGACAGCCGCTGCGCATGCGAAGCGAACTCGGCCGACACGCGGAACGCGTCGTCGCGCGGAAAGGGTGCGTCCATGTCGAACGTCGCGAGAATGCGCCCGGGATGCGCCGCCATGACGGCGACGCGCGTCGACAGGAACACGGCCTCCTGGATGCTGTGGGTGACGAACACGACGGTCATCCGTTGCGCCGACCAGAGCGCCAGCAACTCGGCGTCGAGACGCTGCCGCGTGAATTCGTCGAGCGCGCCGAACGGCTCGTCCATCAGCAGGAGATCCGGCTCGGTGACGAGCGCGCGAGCGATCGACGCGCGCATCTGCATGCCTCCCGAGAGCTGCCGCGGCAGGTGATCGGCGAAGCGCGTCAGGTGCACGCGCTCGAGTGCGACAGCCACGGCTCGGTCGGCGTCCGCGCGCGGCATGCCGGCAAGCGTCAGCGGCAGCCGCACGTTCGCCGTCAGGCGCGCCCACGGCATCAGCGTCGGCGCCTGGAATACGAAGCCGATGCGCCGGCCGGCCGCCCCGGTGTGCGCGAGATTGCCGCCCCACCACGCCATCGTGCCCGCTGTCGGACGCGCCAGCCCCGCCATCGCCGCGAGCAGCGTCGACTTGCCGCAACCCGAAGGCCCGATCAGCGTGAGGAATTCGCCGTGCCGCACGTCGAGGTCGATATCGGCGAGCGCCTGCGTGCCGTTGTCGTATGCCTTGCCGACGCCACGCAGCGCGACGACCGCCGGCGAAGGGGCGCGCACGCTAGCAGCCTGGGACAGAACCCGTCATGCCGCGCAACGGCGCTCAGGGCACGACGCGCACGGACTTCACGAGGTCGAGCGTATAGGCGCCGCGATAGTCGACGCCGGACTTGGCAAGGCCCGACGTGCGCAGGAAGTCGATCGTCGCCTGCCAGCGTGCTTCGGTCATCGTCAACAGGCCCAGCCTGCGCCCGTCGCCCCCGGCCACGATTCCGTATTCATTCAGCTTGCGCAAGCCGTACGCGAGCAGCTCGTCGCTCATCTGCGGATTCGCCTGCCTGACGAGCGCGTTGCCCGGTCCCGGATTCGCGAGGTAGCTGCGCCAGCCCTCCGCCGATGCGCGCAGGAATCGTTCGAGCGCGTCCCTTTGCGATGCGAGCGTCGCGCGCGTCACGACGAGCGCCTCCGAATACGGCGGATATCCGAAGTCGGCGAGCAGGAACACCATCGGCCGCACGCCGCCCTTTTCGATCGAGAACGGCTCCGACGTCGCGAAGCCCTGCTGCGACAGCGTGCGATCGGCGAGAAAAGGCTGCACCGAGAATCCGTACGGCCGCTTCTGGCTGTCCGTGAAACCGTATTTCTCGCGCAGCCACGGCCAGAACGTCGTGTTGGCCGCCGCGGCGATCGCGATCGGCTTGCCTCTCAGGTCCTCGAGCCGGGTGACGCCGGGATGCGAAATGATGACCGTGGGATTCTTCTGGAACGTCGCCGCGAACGCGACGACCGGCACGTTCTGCTCGACCGCGGAGAGCACCTGCAGCGCGTCGGCCATCGCGACGTCGATCTGTCCCGCCGCGAGCAGCTGCAGTCCGTTGACCTGCGGACCCCCCATGCGAATCTGCACGTCGAGCCCGTGCTTGCGGTACGTCCCTTCGGCCACGGCCTGATAGAAGCCGCCGTGCTCGGCCTGCGCAAGCCAGTCGGTCGCGAACACGATCTTCTGCAAGGGCTGCGCGCCGGCGGGCAAAAACGGGACGAGCGCGACGAGCATCGCGCCAATGCGCTTCCACATGCGGATCGACACGGGACGGTTCTCCTGTTCGGTGCGAAGGTGCCGGACTTCCGGAATCCGGCAATGGCGAGCGTGACGCATTATGCGACGGCGCGCGCCGGCTGACGATCCCGTCGCCGGCCCATTCGCATGTCCGAAAACGGCGAGTGGCGGGCGGCGAGGCGCGCATAATGCGCGTCATGAAGCTCGATCCCGACAGCTGCTACCGCGCGCTCGCGACGCACGACGCCCGCTTCGACGGCCGGTTCTTCGTCGGCGTGCGCTCGACGCGCATCTATTGCCGGCCCGTCTGCGCCGTGCGCCTGCCACGGCGCGAAAACTGCCGTTTTTTTCGCAGCGCGGCCGCGGCCGAGGTCGAGGGCTTCCGCCCCTGCCTGCGGTGCCGGCCGGAGCTTGCGCCGGGGCTTGCGATCGTCGATGCATCGGCGCAGTTCGCACAGGCTGCGGTGCGGCTGATCGAGGACGGCGTGCTCGACGCGGGCGGCATCGAGGCGCTCGCGGCGCGCATCGGCGTGACGAGCCGCCACGTGCGACGAGTGTTCGAGTCCGCGTTCGGCGTGTCGCCGATCGAATACGCTCAGACGCAGCGGCTGCTGCTCGCAAAGCGGCTGCTCACGGACACGTCGCTGCCCGTGCTCGACGTCGCGCTCGCCAGCGGCTTTCGCAGCCTGCGGCGCTTCAACGCGCTGTTCCGCGCGCGCTACCGGATGCCGCCGTCGCGACTACGCCACGATGCCGCGCCGGCGACGCTCCCGTCGTCGATGCATTTCGAGCTCGCATATCGGCCGCCGTACGACTGGGACTCGCTGCTCGCGTTTCTCTCGGCGCGGGCGGTGGCCGGTGTCGAGGCGGTGGATGCGACAGGCTACCGGCGCACGCTCGCGATCGAACGCAACGGCGCGCTGGCGAGTGGCTGGATCGGCGTCGCGAAATCACCGAAGCGCCACACGTTGCGCGTCGACGTGGCGGCGTCGCTCGCGCCGGTTGTTCCCGCAGTGCTCGCGCGCGTTCGCCATGCATTCGATCTCGCGTGCGACCCGGCACCGATCGCGGCGCGTCTCGGCACGCTGGCTGCGCGCCGGCCTGGGCTGCGCGTGCCTGGAAGCTGCGATGGATTCGAGCTCGCGGTGCGCGCGGTCATCGGCCAGCAGGTGAGCGTTGCCGCCGCGCGCACACTGCTCGGCCGCCTCACCCGGCTGTTCGGCGCACCGGTTGCCTGTCCGGACGCCGAAGGCCTGACGCACGCGTTCCCGCGGGCAGATGCGCTCGCGGCGCAGGGGACCGATGATTTGCGCGCTGTCGGCCTGACGGTCGCAAGGGCGCGCACGTTGCAAAAGCTCGCGGAAGCCATGGCGTCCGGCTCACTGGCGCTCGAGCCTGGCGGCGACGTGGACCGCACCCGCGCTGCGCTGGAGGCGATTCCGGGCATTGGTCCGTGGACGTCGGGGTACATCGCGATGCGCGCGCTCGGCTGGCCGGATGCATTCCCGGACAACGATCTCGTCGTGATGCGCGCGATGGGCGAGACGCGCGCGGCGCGTGCGATCGCGCGAAGCGAGGCGTGGCGCCCGTGGCGGGCGTACGCCGTCATGCACATGTGGAGGGCTGCCTGATGAAAGCCATGAAAACCATGAAAACCTGTCGGTTGCCGAGTCCACTCGGCGAGATGCTGCTGGTCGCAAACCCGGACGGCACCGCGCTCGCGGGCCTGTATCTCGCGAATCAGAAGTACTTTCCAGACGATGCCGCACAATGGGATGAGGCGCCGCAGCTGCCCCTGTTCCGCGCCGCGGCAACGCAGTTGCGCGAATATTTCGCCGGCGCGCGCACGGCGTTCGACCTGCCGCTCGAACCCGCGGGCACACCCTTTCAGCGGCAGGTGTGGGCCGCGATTGCGGCGATTCCGTTCGCGGCGACGATCACCTATGGCGAGCTCGCCGCACGCTGCGGCCGGCCGTCGGCGGTGCGCGCGGCCGGTGCGGCCACGGGCCGCAATCCGCTCACGATCGTGGTTCCATGCCATCGCATCGTCGGCAGCGGCGGCGCGCTGACCGGCTACGCCGGCGGCCTCGACCGCAAGCGCACGCTGCTCGCGCTCGAGGCGGCGCACGCCGATCACAAGCTGCGCGCGGTGGCGTAGCGCGCCGGAAACGATCGCTTCCCCCTACAACGGCCACCCCGATGCGCCCGGCCGACGTCGCGCGCCTCGTCGCGCTCGCGCTGATCTGGAGCGCGTCCTTCGTGTTCATCCGCGTGCTCGCGCCGGTCCTCGGGCCGGTGTGGGTCGCGGCGGCGCGGCTGCTGCTTGGCGGCGGCGCGCTGGTTCTCGGCTTCCTCGCAGTGCATCGGCATGCGAATCCCGGGCGGCACTGGCGCTCTTATCTGTTTGTCGGCATCGTCAATTCGACGCTGCCGTTCCTGTTGTTCGCGTATGCAGCGCTCGTGCTGCCCGCGTCGTATCTGGTGATCCTGAATGCGTCTCTGCCGCTCTTCGCAGCGGTCGCGGCGTCTGTATGGCTCGACGAGCCGCTCACCCCGCGCAAGATGGCGGGATTCGCAGCGGGCATCGCCGGCGTGGCGCTGGTGAGCCGCGCGGGCCCGATCGTGGCCGACGCGGCAGTCTCGATCGCGGTTGCCGCGAGCCTTTGCGCCGTCGCATGCTACGCGGTCGCCGGCGTGTGGCTGAAGCGACGCGGCGCATCGCTCGACCCGCTGGCGGTCGCCGCATGGAGCCAGCTTTTCGGCGGGCTGGCGCTTCTGCCGGTTGTGCCGCTGGCACCGATTCGCGGCGACATCACGCTCGTCGTCGTGATCGACGTGGCGTTGCTCGCGCTTCTCTGCAGTGCGGTGGCGTACGTGCTGTACTTCCGGCTGATCGCCGACGTCGGTCCGACGCGCGCGATGACCGTGACGTTCCTGATGCCCGCATTCGGAATGTTCTGGGGATACGTGTTCCTGAATGAGACAATCACGCTGCCGATGCTCGCGGGCGCGGCGCTGATCGTCGCCGGCACGGCCGGCGTCGTGCGATCGCGTGCTTCGCTGCGCGCGGCGTCGCAGTGAAGCCGGGAGCCTTCGTGTCCACGATCTCCGGAGTGTCGACAACGCCGACGGCGGCGAACGCCGGCGCGCCGGCCGAGGCGGTGACCCGGCTCTTCAGCCGGCAGCGAGAGGCGTTCGCGGCGGACCGGTACCCGGACGTATCCGCGCGGCGCGATCGCCTGGAACGGATCGCCGACATCGTCAAGCGCCACGAGCGCGCGCTCGTCGCGGCGATCGACCGCGACTTCGGCCATCGTTCCGCGCACGAGACGCGCATCGCCGAGCTTTACATCGTCGCCGCCGAAGCGCGGCACGCGATCCGCCACCTGCCGCGCTGGATGAAGCCGAAGCGCATCGCGACGCCGTGGCATCTGCTGCCAGCTAAGGCGCGCATCGTGCGCCAGCCGCTCGGCGTCGCAGGCGTGATCAGTCCGTGGAATTATCCGGTGCAGTTGGCGCTCGCGCCCGTCATCGCCGCGCTGGCGGCGGGCAACCGCGTGATGCTGAAGCCCTCGGAGCTCACGCCCGCGACTTCCGCGCTGCTCGCCGAGCTCGTCGAAGCGCGCTTTCGCGACGAAGAGCTTGCCGTCGTGCCGGGTGATGCGGACACAGGCCGAGCGTTCGCGGCGCTGCCGTTCGATCACCTGTTCTTCACCGGCTCGACCGCGGTCGGCCGGCAGATCGCGCTCGCCGCTGCCGCGAACCTGACGCCGGTCACGTTGGAGCTCGGCGGCAAGTCGCCGGCGCTGTTCGACAGCGACGCCGATCTCGCGAGCGGAGTGGCGCGGCTGATGGCGGGAAAGCTGCTCAATGCCGGGCAGACATGTATCGCGCCCGACTACGCGCTCGTGCCGAAGTCGCGCGTCGACGAATTCGTCGCCGCCGCGCAGGCGAGCGTGCGCGCGCTCTATCCGGACATCGCAGGCAATGCCGACTATTCGTCGATCGTCAACGCCCGGCACTACGCACGCCTGATCGCGCTCGTCGAGGACGCGCGCGGCAAGGGCGCGCGCATCGTCGCGCTCGGCGACGAGGCAGGCGACAGCGGATTTCCCAGGCGGCTCGTCCCGACGCTCGTGCTCGGGGTCACCGGGGACATGGCGATCATGCACGAGGAAATCTTCGGGCCGCTGCTTCCGGTGGAAGCGTACGCGTCGCTCGACGAGGCGATCTCGAAGATCAACACGCGCCCGCATCCGCTCGCGATGTACTGGTTCGGCAGCGACCCCGCGCGGCGCACGAGAGCCTTGCGCGACACGCTCGCGGGCGGCGTGACCGTCAACGACACGCTTCTCCACTTCGCGCATCCTGGATTGCCGTTCGGCGGCGTCGGCGCGTCAGGCAGCGGCGTCTATCACGGCGAGTTCGGCTTCGCGACGTTCTCCAGCGCGAAGCCCGTCTACTTCCAGGCGCGCTATGCGCCGACGCGGCTGCTCTACCCGCCGTATGGCGCGATGTTCGAGCGCGTGCTCGCGCTGCTGCGCAGTCGCAACGGCTGAGGACTCCGTTCCGGCTGCACCGGCGGCGAGCGATAGAGCGCGTAGACGTACTGCACGGTGCGCACGAAGTCCCGCGTCTCGGCGAACGGAGGAATGGCGTTGTCGTGCACGGCGACCGCGCCCTCGCCGGCATTGTAGGCAGCGAGGGCGAGCGGCAGGTCGTCGTCGAAGCGCGCGAGCAGGTCGCGCAGATAGCGCGTGCCGATGCGCACGTTCGTGGCGGGGTCGAGCAGCTTGTCGGCGATCGACCTGCGCTCGTCGCCGGCCAGTCCGTAGCGGGCGCCTGTTTCCGGAATCACCTGCATAAGGCCGATGGCGCCCTTGGCCGAGCGCGCGAGCGGATCGAATGCGGATTCAACGGCAATGACCGCCTTGACGAGCGCCGGATCGAGACCACTCGCACGCGCGTGCGTCTCGATCAGCGGCACGAAGCGACCGATGCGCCGCCCGTCGGTCGCCCGTTCGTAGAGCCTCGTTCCGGACAATGCCGACAGCGCTCGTGCGCGCTGGTCCTCGAACGCGTCCGGCACGTCGAGCGTCGTCGGTCCCTTGAAGAACAGCTTGTAGCGCGCATCGACCTGATGGTTCGCGAGATGCGAGCGTCCCTGCTCGTCGACGTACGCCCACAAGTCGGCGCGCGCGGTGCCGCACGCGGCGACGAGCCCGAGCGCGAGCGCCATGCGCCACGTGGCGAAGCCGATCTTCGACGCGCGTTTCGTGGTCATGGCCGCGTGCCGAACAGCATGCGCGCCAGCACGTGATCGTGACGGACGAAGCGGTGATAGAGCGCCGCGGCAACGTGCAGGCCGATCAGTGCGAGCAGCGTCCACATCGCGACCTTGTGGATGTCGCCTGCGACCAGCCCCCAGCGTGCCCTCGGCGCGGCGATGGCGGGAAGCCTGAACAGTCCGAACACGTTCAGGGGGAGCTTGTGCGCGGATGCGGACGCCCAGCCAAGAAAGGGTCCTGCGATCAGCAGCAGATAGAACAGGCGATGGAGCGCCTCTGCGCTTCGCCGCTCCCACGGCGGCGAGTCGGCCGTCGACACCGCGACCGGCTCGCGCGAGCGACGCAGAAGCCGGATCGCCATCGCGGTCGTGCTGTAACCCGAAGCGGGTGCTGCGCCGGCTTTCGTCGGATGAGACGGGGCGGCGGGTCGTTCGACCATGTTCACGGTGCGGCCCGAATGAAGCGGTCCGGGATCAGACAGGCGGGCCCGGCAAGGGTTTCCGCCCAGGAAGAGAGGTCGAAGCCGCGCGGCGCGCGGCCCCGATCGCAGCGGCTACTTCGCAGCCGGCACCTTGCCCTGCACGCCCTCGACGTAGTAATCCATCTTGGACAGCGCGTCGTCGGTGATCGTCTTGCCGGCCGCGAGTCGCTCCTTGCCTTCGTTGTCCTTCATCGGACCGGTGAACGGATGCAGGTTGCCGGCCGCGATGTCGCCCTCGGCCTTCTTCTCGAGATCCTGCACGTCCTTCGGCACCATCTTGCCGAACGGACCCATCGCGATCATGCCTTCCTTGATGCCGCCCCAGATGTGGTCGGGCGCCCACTTGCCGTCGAGCTGCGATTGGGCGACGCGCGTGTAGTACTTGTCCCAGACGTGCGTCACCGCGGTGATCTGCGAATTGGGACCGTACTTCGACATGTCGGAGTGGTATGCGACCGCGTAGATCTTCTTCGCCTCCGCGGCCTGCACGACAGCCGTCGAATCGGTGTGATGCGTGACGACGTCGGCGCCCTGCGCGATCAGCGTGTTGGCCGCTTCGCTTTCACGACCAGGATCGAACCAGGAGTTGACCCAGACGACCTTGAGCTCGGCCTTGGGATTGACGCTGCGCATCCCGCGCGTGAACGCGTTGATGCCCATCACGACCTCGGGAATCGGAAACGCGGCGACGTAGCCTGCGATGTTCGTCTTCGTCATCTTGCCGGCGACGATGCCGGCGAGATAGCGCCCCTCGTAGAAGCGCGCGTTGTACGTGCCGACGTTCTTCGCCGTCTTGTAGCCGGTGGCATGCTCGAAGTGCACGGCGGGAAACTGCTGCGCCACCTTGATCGTCGGGTTCATGTACCCGAACGACGTCGTGAAGATCAGCTTGTGACCCGATTGGGCGAGCTCGCGGATCACGCGCTCGGCGTCTGCGCCTTCCGGGACGTTCTCGACGTACTTCGTCGTCACCTTGCCGGCCAGGTTCTTTTCCATCGCGAGCCGCGCGATGTCGTGCTGGTGCGTCCAGCCGGCGTCCCCGATCGGGCTCACGTACACGAAGCCGATCTTGAGCGGCTCGTTCGTCTGCGCGACGGCGGGCAGCGCGAGCGCAAGGGGCAGGGTCCCCAGCGCGGCAACCGTCTTCCTGCGGGTCATGCGGAACATCGTGGTCTCCTGGGAGTGGGCGGCAATGCGACGGGGCGGCATTGTACGCCGTTCATTCGGGATGGTACGGCTTGCCGAGCGACGCCGGCGCGTTGAGGCGGATCGCCATGGCGTCGCGGGAGATGAGGGCGAGCACGACGATCGTCGCGAGGTAGGGCAGCATCGCGAGCAGTTGCGACGGCACGTCGACGCCGGCGGCCTGCGCCTGGAATTGCGCGAGCGTCACGCTGCCGAACAGGTACGCGCCGACCAGCACGCGCCACGGCTTCCACGTGGCGAAGACGACGAGCGCGAGCGCGATCCAGCCGCGCCCCGCCGTCATGCCTTCGACCCACGACGGCGTATAGGCGATCGCGAGAAACGCCCCGCCCACGCCCGCGCACGCGCCGCCGAATACGACCGCGGCATAGCGGATCGCGATGACGTGGTAGCCGATCGCGTGCGCCGATTGCGGCGACTCGCCCACCGCGCGCAGCACGAGGCCGACGCGGGTGCGGAACAGGAAGAGCTGCACGGCCGCGAACAGCACCCAGGAGACGTAGACGAGCGGGTTGTGGCCGAATACGAGCTTGCCGACGACCGGAAGATCCGACAATACCGGGACGTGGACCGGCGTCATCCCTTCGATCACGACGCTCATGTAGTCGCGGCCGGCGAACGCGGAAAGGCCCACGCCGAAAAGCGACAGCGCAAGGCCGGTGGCGACCTGATTGGCGCGCAGCGTCAGCGCGATGACGGCGAAGACGACCGACAGCGCCGCGGCGGCCGTCGCCCCGGCGGCAACGCCGAGCCACGGCGATTGCGTGCGCGCGGCGACGATGAACGACACGACGGCGCCGACGAGCATCATGCCTTCGACGCCGAGGTTCAGCACGCCGGACTTCTCGACGACGAGCTCGCCGAGCGCCGCGAACACCAGCGGCGTTCCCGCGGCCAGGCTCAGCAGCACGAGTTGCGTGACGGTGTCCATTCAGGCCGCCACTGCCCGGCGCGCGACGCGCACGCGGTAATTGACGAGCACGTCGGCGGCGAGCAACAGGAACAGCAGCGTGCCCTGGAACAGCCCCGTCACCGCGGAGGGGAGCGCGAGGTTCATCTGCGCGGACTCGCCGCCCAGGTAGAGCAGCGACATCAGAACGCTCGCGAGGGCGACGCCGAGCGGATGCAGGCGGCCGACGAAGGCGACGATGATCGCCGCGAAGCCGTAGCCCGGCGACATGGACGGCAGCAGCTGGCCGATGGGGCCGGCCGCTTCGCCGACACCCGCGATGCCGGCGCACGCGCCGCCCGCGAGCATGCCAAGCCAGACGTTGCGGCGCGCGTCGATGCCGGCGTAGTTCGCCGCCGCGGGTGCGAGGCCCGCAACGCGCATCTCGAAGCCGACGATGTGCCGCCGCACGAACACCCATGCGACGCCGACGATCGCGAGCGCGAGCAGGAAGCCGACGTTGAGCCGCGTTTCCGCGAGCAGGTTCGGCAGCAGCGCGGCATCGCCGAACAGCTTCGATTGCGGGAAGTTGTAGCCCTCCGGGTCGCGCCAGGGCCCGTGCACGAGCCAGGACAGGTACAGCGTGGCGACGTAGACCAGCATCAGCGACGTCAGGATCTCGTTCGCGTTGAAGCGCGTGCGCAACCACGCCGGGATCGCCGCCCACGCCATGCCGGCGAGCGCACCCGCGACGAACATCAGCGGCAACAGCGCCGCGGACGGCCACTCCGATTCGCCGAGCCACAGCGCGAGCCCGCCGCCGGCGATCGCACCCATCGTCAGCTGGCCTTCGGCGCCGATGTTCCAGACGTTGGCGCGATAGCCGATCGCCAGCCCGGTCGCGATGACCATCAGCGGCGTCGACTTCAGCAGCAATTCGGCGATGCCGTACCTCGACGCGACCGGCTGGACGAAGAAGGCATTGAAGGCGGCGAGCGGATTGCGCCCGAGCGCCTTGAACACGATGAACCCCACGACCAGCGTGGCCGCCGTCGCGAGCAGCGGCGCGGTCCACGCGGCGATCCGCGAGGGCTGCGGGCGCGCTTCGAGGAACAGTCTCATCCGGCGACGGCCGCCGGCATGCCGGTGCCCTGCGTGCGATGCGCGCCCGCCATCAGCAGGCCGATCTCCTCGGCGCTCGTCGCATGCGCGGGCCTCGGGTCCGACAACCGGCCCTGCGCGATGACGGCAAGGCGGTCGCTGATTTCCATCAGCTCGTCCAGTTCCTCGGACACGACGAGCACCGCCACGCCCTGATCGCGCAGATCGATCAGCGCCTGGCGAATCTGCGCGGACGCGCCGACATCGACGCCCCAGGTCGGCTGCGCGGCGATCAGCACTTTTGGCTGCTGGCTGATTTCGCGGCCGACGATGAACTTCTGCAGGTTGCCGCCCGAGAGGCTCCGCGCCGCGGCTTCCGGGTCCGGCGTGCGCACGCCGAACGCGGCGATGATCTTCGCCGCACACGCGCGCACCGCGTCGGCGCTGATGAAACCGCGCCGCACGAGGCCGCCCCCGCGCGTCGTCAGCAGCGCATTCTCGGCGAGCGACATCTCGGGCACGGCCCCGCGGCCCAGCCGCTCCTCGGGCACGAAGGCGAGGCCGCGCCTGCGGCGCGCCGCCGCGCCGAGGCGTCCCGCGGGCTTGCCGCAGAGGACGATCGCGTTCTTGCGCGCCTGCGTGCGCTCGCCCGAAAGCGCCGCGAGCAACTCCTTCTGGCCGTTGCCCGAGACGCCGGCGATGCCGACGATTTCGCCTGCGTGCACGGCGAACGAGATTCCGCGGAGCGTCGTGCCGAACGGATCGGCGGCGCGCACGTCGAGCGCATCGACGACCAGCGCCGGCGCACCGGCGGTCGCTTCGCGATGCCGCGGATGCGGCAGGTCGGCGCCGATCATCATGCGCGCCAGCGAGGCGGCGGTCTCGTGCCGCGGATCGCACTGGCCCGTCACCTTCCCCGCGCGCAGCACCGTGGCGCGATGGCACAGCGCCCGGATTTCGTCGAGCTTGTGGCTGATGTAGAGGATGCTGCAGCCTTCGGCCGCGAGCGTGCGCAGTGTGTCGAACAGCGAAAGCACCGCCTGCGGCGTCAGCACCGACGTCGGCTCGTCCATGATCAGGAGCCGCGGCTTCTGCAGCAGGCAGCGCACGATCTCGACGCGCTGCCGTTCCCCGACCGACATCGTGTGGACGTGGCGCCGCGGATCGAGCGGCAGGCCGTAGCGCTGCGACACGTCGCGGATGCGGGCGGGCAGCGACTTCGCGTCGGCGTCGTCGACGGCAAGCCGGATGTTCTCGGCCACCGTGAGCGTGTCGAACAGCGAGAAATGCTGGAACACCATGCCGATGCCGAGCTTGCGCGCCTGCGCCGGATTCGCGATCTGCACGATCGATCCTTCCCAGCGCACGGCGCCGGCATCCGGCTTGACGACGCCGTAGATGATCTTCATCAGCGTCGATTTGCCGGCGCCATTCTCGCCCAGCACCGCGTGGATCTCGCCCGGCAGCACGTCGAGATCGACGTGGTCGTTGGCGAGCACCGCCGGATAGCGCTTGGTGATGCCGGACAGCGCGAGTCGCGGCGCGGCGTCCGCCGCGGGTGTCGCGGGCGGGTTGGAGGGCGCGGCCATGGCCCGGGATTATCCGGGACGGCGTGTCAAACGCGAAACGGCGCCGGACGGCTCAGTGCGAGGCCACGCGCAGCGCGGGCGCGCGCGGCGCGGCTTCGCGCGCGACGATCAGCTCGGCGGCGATCGCGACCGCAATCGCGCCCGGATGCTTCGCCCTGATCGCGACGCCCTGCGCGCCGATCGGGCAATGGAGCCGGGCGAATTTCTCCGCCGATCCGTCACGCGCGACGTAGCGGCGCTCGAACTGCGCGCGCTTGGACTTCGAGCCGATCAATCCCACGTAGCGAAGGTCGTCGCGGGCGAGCGCGTTTTCCACGACCGCGTAGTCGAGCGCGTGGCTGTGCGTCGTGACGACGACATACGCGCCGGACGGCGCATGCGCGATCTCGTCCTCCGGCGCATCCGTGATCACGACCTCGGCGTTTGCAGGCACGCTCGCCGGAAAATCGCCTGCGCGCGAATCGATCCAGCGCACCTGCGCGGGAAGCACGCCGAGCACCTGCACAAGCGCTCGCCCGACATGGCCGTTGCCGAACACGAGCACGGGAAACGGATCGGGGCGCTCCACGTGGACGAGGAGCGTCGCTCGCTCGCCGGCGGCGAACGGCACGAGCGCCGGACCCTGCGCGGCGCCGGCGAGCCGCGTTCGCGCAAGCGCGACCGCGGCGGAATCGAGATCGGCGCTGCCGAGCGTGCCTCGCGCGTCGTCGGCCGTGACGACGAGCTGTGTCCCCGGGGTGGCGCCGACGGAGGACAGCAGCGCGAACGGTGCGCCGGTACGCTCGCAGGCGACCGCCGCGTCGAGCCACGCGCGGGCCCCGTGGTCGATGCGCGAGAACGCGAGCGTCGCGACGCCGCCGCAGCACTGGCCGAGCCGCGCGGCCAGCGGAAAGCGCACGGTCCACGTGCCCGTCGTTTCGTGGCCGAGCGCTTCGCGGGCCACGCGCAGCGCCTCGAATTCGAGATGGCCGCCGCCGACCGAGCCCGTGCACGCACTCGCGGTCACGACCATCGCCGCCCCGGTTTCGCGCGGCGCCGAGCCTTGTACCGTCGCAACGACGACGAGCACCGCTGCCTCACCCGCCGCCATCGCGGCCGAAAGCGGCGGCAGCCATGGAATCGTGCAAGGTCCGTGCTCGCTCACGAGGCTATCCCGCGCGCTGGCGCATTGCCGGCGATGCGCCGCTCATCGACTTCCGATCTCGCCGATCGCGCGGAGAACGCGCTCGGGCGTCGCCGGCGCCGACAACGCGGGTGCATGCCGGTAATCGGCGATGCTTGCGATCGCATCGCGCAGCGCATGAAAGCCCGACAGGGCGAGCATCAGCGGCGGCTCGCCGACCGCCTTGGAACGGTGAATCGTGTCCTCGCGGTTCGGCGCGTCGTGGAAAGCGACGTCGAAACGCCACGGCACGTCGTGCGCCGTCGGGATCTTGTACGTCGAGGGCGCGTGCGTCGCGAGCGTGCCGTCGGCGGCGAAGAACAGCTCCTCGCACGTGAGCCACCCCCATCCCTGCAGGAATCCGCCTTCGATCTGGCCTAGGTCGATCGCGGGATTGAGCGATGCGCCGGCGTCGTGCAAGATGTCCACGGCCAGCAGTCGGTGCTCGCCGGTCAGCGTGTCGATCGCCACCTCGGACACCGCGGCGCCGTAGGCGAAATAGAAGAACGGCCGCCCCGACAGCGTCTCGCGGTCGTAATGAATTTTCGGCGTCGCGTAGAAGCCGGTGGCGGAGAGCGGAATGCGCGCGTGGTACGCGGCGTCGACGAGTTCGGCGAACGTGATCCTGTTCTCGCCGGCGCGCACGAAGCCGCTCGCAAACGCGACGCCGGCCGGCGCACAGCCGAAACGGCGGGCCGCGAATCCGGCGAGCCGCTCGCGCAGCGTCTGCGCGGCCGCGCGCGCGGCCATGCCGTTGATGTCGCTGCCGGACGAAGCCGCTGTGGGCGAGGCGTTCGGAACCTTGCTCGTGTCCGACGCGGAGACGCGCACCGCAGAGAGCGGCACGCCGAGCTCCTGCGCGACCACTTGCTGCACCTTGACGAACAGGCCCTGGCCCATCTCGGTGCCGCCGTGGTTCAGCAGCACCGTGCCGTCCTGGTACACGTGGACGAGCGCGCCCGCCTGGTTGTAATGCGTGGCGGTGAACGAGATCCCGAACTTGACCGGCGTGAGCGCGAGGCCGCGCTTGACGATGGGGCTTTCGCGGTTCCAGGCGGCGATCGCCTGACGCCGCTCGCGGTAGCGCGCGCGGACTTCGAGCCGGGCGACAAGCTCGGGCGCGATGTTGTCCTCGACGGTCATGCCGTACGGCGTGACGTTGCGCTCGTCCGTGCCGTACAGGTTGGCCTTGCGCACGTCGAGCGGATCGAGCGAAAGCGCGCGGGCGATGTCGTCGAGGATCGTCTCGATGGCAAACATGCCCTGCGGCCCGCCGAACCCGCGAAACGCCGTGTCCGACACGGTGTTGGTGCGGCAGCGGTACGAATGGATCGCGACGTTCGGCAGCCAGTAGCAGTTGTCGAGATGGAACACGGCGCGGTCGTTGACCGGCCCCGAGAGATCGGCCGAAAAGCCGCAGCGCGACGCGAGCGTCACGTCGAGGCCGACGATGCGGCCGCGCTCGTCGAAGCCTGCGTCGTACGTGTACTGGAACGCGTGCCGCTTGCCGGTCGAGCGCATGTCGTCGTCCCGGTCGAGCCGGAGCTTGACCGCGCGGCCCGTGCGGCGCGCGAGCAGCGCCGCGACGCACGCGAAAAGCGACATCTGCGTTTCCTTGCCGCCGAAGCCGCCGCCCATCCGGCGGCACTCGACGACGACGTCGTGGTCGGCGACGCCGAGTGCGCGCGCGACCATGTGCTGCACTTCGCCCGGATGCTGCGTGGATACGTAGACGTGCATGCCGCCCTGTTCGCGCGGGATCGCGAGCGAGACCTGACCTTCGAGGTAGAAGTGGTCCTGGCCACCGCACGCGAACGCGCCGCGCAGTCGATGGGATGCGCTCGCGATCGCGGCCGCCGGATCGCCGCGCGTCACGTGCGCGGGCGGCAGCACGTACGATTGCGCCGCGAGCGCCTCCTCGATCGTCAGGATGGCCGGCAGCGGCGAGATTTCCATGTCCGCAAGCTTCGCGGCACGACGCGCCGCGTTGACGCCGTTCGCGGCGACCGCGAACACCGGCTGCCCCGCGAACTGGACGACGTCCGCGGCGAGAATGGGATCGTCGCGCAGGATCGGTCCCACGTCGTTGACGCCGGGGATGTCGGCCGCCGTCAGCACGGCGACGACACCCGGCGCTGCCCGCACGCGATCGAGGCCGAGCCGCAATAGCTGGCCGTGCGCGTGCGCGCTCACGCCGATCGCGGCATGCAGCGTGCCCCGCGGCTCGGGCAGGTCGTCGGTGTACGCGGCGGCGCCTGCGACATGCAGCGCAGCCGAATCATGCGGCGCCGGCGTGCCGACGACGGCCGTCTCGTCCCACGGCGGATGCGGCGCGTTCATCCGTCGATCTCCTGGAGCAGTGGCGAATCGACGCGTGTCGCAACACGTGCCTGGCCGCTCGTCTCGTGGAACAGGCGCAGCAGCAGGTTGCCGAGCACCTCCCGTCGATAGGCTGCGCTTGCGCGGAGATCGTCGATCGGCGTGAACTCGGAGGCGAGCGTCGCCGCCGCGCGCTCGGCCGTGACTGCATTCCAGGCCGCGCCCTCGAGCGCCGCCTCGGTCCCGCGCGCACGCGCCGGCACGGCCGCGACGCCGCCGCAGCCGATGCGCGCGCGGCGCACGACGCCGCCGTCGAGCGTCAGCGCAAAGCACACGAACACGGCCGAGATGTCCTGGTCGAAGCGCTTGCCGATCTTGTAGGCGCGCAGAACGAGGGCCGGCGGGCGCCGTGGGATGCGCACGGCCGCGATGAACTCGCCCGGGTCGCGCGCCGTCTTGCGGAATCCCGGATAGAACGCGTCGAGCGCAATCTCGCGCTCGCCGCCTTCGCCGCGCAGCACGACGCGTGCGTCGAGCGCCAGCAAAGCCGGCATCGAATCGCCGATCGGCGAGCCGTTCGCGATGTTGCCGATGAGCGTCGCGCTGTTGCGGATGGGCACGGACGCGAACCGCTGCCAGGCTTCCTCGAGCTCGGGCCATTCGCGGTTCAGCGCAGCCGCCGCCCCGGTCAGCGAGACGGCGGCGCCGATCGCGAATGCGTCGGCCGACTCGTCGATTTCCGCGAGATCGCGCACATCGCCGACGTAGATCACGTCGTCCAGCGTTCGATGCTGCTTGGTGACGAGCAGCGCCACGTCCGTCATGCCCGCAACGATCCGCGCCTTCGGGCGCTTGGCGCAGGCGGCAGCGACCTCGTCGGCCGTGCGCGGTGCCGACCAGCGTTGTCCGTCGTGCTCGTATTCGAGCGCGCGATCGCGCTCGAGCATGGCGAGCGCCCCGGCGATGTGCTCATCTTCCTGAGTCAGCATGCGGCTGCCGTCCGCCGCGACACCGGGACCACGCCATCCGTCGGCCGGCGGCAGTCGGTACATGTGCTGCGCGGCGTCGACGATCGGACGGTAGCCGGTGCAGCGGCACAGGTTTCCCGAAAGCGCATCCTCGATCGCACGACGCGACGGCTCGCGCGCAGACTTGTACAGGCCGAAGAGGCTCATCGCGAATCCCGGTGTGCAGAACCCGCACTGCGACGCATGGCAATCGACGAGCGCCCGCTGCACCGGGTGCGGCCTGCCATCGGCGGCCGCGAGGCTTTCGACCGTGAACACGGCCTTGCCGTCCACCGACGGCAACAGCCGGATGCATGCGTTGACCGGCGTCCACGCGACACCGCGGACGTCGCGCTCGGCGAGCACGACGGTGCACGCGCCGCAATCGCCTTCGGCGCAGCCTTCCTTGGTGCCGGTCAGCCTGCGCTCATCGCGCAGGAACTCGAGCAGCGTCGTTTGCGGCGACACGCCGGCGGCATCGACGCGCTCGCCGTTCAGCAGGAAGCGGATGTCGTCGCCCATAAGGGACAATCATATGCGCACGGCGCCCCAGCGGCCCAGCGTATGCGCGTTCGCGAAACCTTCGATGTCCTGCAGCCGGATGGGCTGCGCGGGCGAGGGGCGCGCCTGCTCGCCGACATCCGGGGCGACTGCCGCGATGCCCGCACGCGTGTCCGCATCGGCGAGCGCGGCGTGAAGCCGCGGACCGTCGACGACGAGCGGTACCCCACCCGCAATCCGCAGGTAGATGGCTCCGCTGTCCTGGTCGGCGAAATTCACGACCGGAAACCGTTCTGCGCACTGCACGAGGAAGCCGGCATTGCGCATCGGCGCGAGCGCCTGCGGGTCGGGGTACAGCGCGGCCGGCGACGTCGCGTCGAGGTTCACGCGCCGGTAGCGCTCGACGTCTAGCAGGCATCCGACGTCGAGCACGTTGAGCGTCCCGTTCCAGCCGAATGCGACCGTTCGCGGCCGCTCGCCCTGCGCGACGCTATTGTCGAGAAACTCGAAATGCACGCGCTTGTCGGTGCGCGAAACCCACGTGAAGAATACTTCCGGCATTCCGGAATACGCCTCGACCCCGTGTGCGAGCGTATCGTCGACGGCCTTGTAGCGGCCGACCTCGAGTCCGCGTTTCCACGCGCGCTCGACCAGCGATTCGGGCGGCGTGATCATGAAGAACAGGTAGACGACGTGCCCGAAGCGCGTCAGCAGGTTGCTCCCGGCCTCGTTGGAATCCGGGGCGAAGCTGTCGAAGCGGAACCGGTCGATCAGCAGGTGCGGCATGTCGCCACGCTCGCCTTTGCCGGCCATGTAGCGGTCGAGCTTGTGGTCGACGATCGCGAGCTCCTCGCCGGTGAACATCGCGCCGTACCTGTAGACGGCGCCGAGCGATTCGTAGTCGATCAGCTGCTTGCGCCAGATGTCGGGACTGACGAGCGCGAATTCGCTCCAGTCGACGCCGATGTCGGCCGCGAGCCGCCGCTGCAACGGCCGCAGCGTGCTCTTGCCGGAAGCGGACGGACCCTTCGTGTTCATCACGACCGGCGCTTGCTGGCGCGGCAGCACCCGGTAGCCTTCGCGAGCGGCCGCATCCGCGAGCCACGGCTCGATCAGGCCGCCGATCTCGTCGCTGCCGAGATCATTGCACGCGAGGTCCGTGGCGACGCGAGCGATCACGTCGTGACCGCCCCAGATGCGGCCATGGCGCACCTGCAGCGCCGATGTCACGCGCGCGACGGCGCGCTCGGCAGCTTCGCGGACGCGATCGGGGCGGTCGTCCGCAGCCAGCGCACCGGTTGGCTTCGCTACGCTGACCGCGGCGGGACGCGCGCTCGTGCGGCAATCGAGCCAGCGAAACAACCGGCGCCTCGGCTTGCCGGACGAATGCTCGGACGCGGGGTCGCCGGCGCCGTCGGCCGCAGCGAGCGCGCGCTCGACATGCCCGGCGAGCGCGCGGCGCAGCGCGTCATACGCGCCCTCGATCTCGGCCATTCGCGGCTCGACGCACGCGTTGAGAAGCGTCTGCGTCATGCGGCGGAAATTGATGCCGAGATCCTCGATGCGCAGCCCGTCTGGCACGGACAGGTTCGCGGTGACGCGAATCAGCACCGCGTGCAGCGCGAGCCGGCGCGGGCGGAACGCGACGAGCTCGCTGGCCGGCAACCCGGTGAGATCGGCGAGCTCGGCCGCCTCGGCTTCCGACGTGAACGAATGCTCGGGACGGAAGATCGTGCAGAGCTCGCGCAGCTCGCCCGGTATCTGGGAGCGAACGCCCGGGTTCCAGGCGCCGAAGCCCGAGGCGGCTTCGGCGCGCGCTTCGCCTGCGTCCTGCGCAATGGCGGACACGGGCGTGATGGCCTCGCTACTTGGCGGCCATTTCCACCGGCAGGATCTCGTGGCCGATGAAGCGCGTCCAGATGTAGTCGTCCTCGCCCAGCGCGTCATGATTGTCGGGCGTGAACGGTGTCTTGTAGTGCTTGATCAGGCCGTCGTACGAATCGATCTTGTAGAAGCCCTGCCGGATCGCGTCGCCGTCGGTGCTGCCCGCCTTCTGGATAGCGAGCGCCACGAGCTGCATGGCGTCGTAGGCGTTGGCGATGCCGACTGCCGGCGTCGCGTCACCCGGACCCTTGATGTCGGAATACTTCTTCTTGAGGGCCGCGAGCACCTTCTCGCCGACCGGCGACTGCTTGCCGAAGAAGCTGTATGTCTGCACGAACACGACGTCCTTGGCGTTCGGGCCGGCGAGCTCGGTGAAACGGCCGCCCGCGGGTCCCCAGTGCGATACGATCGGCACCTTCCAGCCCATGCGGTCGAGCGACTTGACGACCTGCGCCGAAGGTCCGACGTTGCCGACGAGCAGCAGCGTGTCGGCGCCCGCGGCCTTGAGCCGCGACAGGTGCGGCGTCACGTCGACGTCGTTGGGCTCGAACTTCTCGACGCCGGCGGGCTTCACGCCTTTCGCGTTGAGCGCCGCGATCAGGCCCTTCTGGTTCGACTCGCCCCACGGGTTGTTGACGACGATCACGCCGGGCGTCTTCGTGCCGTAGTGCTTTTGCGCGTACTGCAGCATCGCGCGGTCGACGAGCTCGTCCATCGCCGACACGCGGAACGCGAAATTGGGATTGGCGCCGTTGCGCGTGATCGGCGTGCCGGCCGCCCACGGATCCATGAACGGCACCTTTTCCTGATTGACGATCGGCACGATGGCGAGCGCGACCGGCGAATCGAGACCGCCGAACAGCACGGCGACCTTCTCCTTGAAGATCAGCTCGCGCGCGGCGATCTGTCCCTTCGCGGGATTCGCCTCGTCGTCGCGGCGAACGAGCTCGAACTTGCGCCCGCCGAGCACGCCGCCCTTGGCGTTGAGCTCGTCGATGGCGATCGTCAGGCCGCGCGTGATCGCCTCGCCGGCCTTGGCGGACTGCCCGGACAGCGCCGTGACGAGACCGATCTTGATGGTGTCGGCCGCCGCCGCGGGCCACGCGAGGGCGAGGCTGGCGACGACCGTTGCGAGCTTGAGCGCGGTGCGGCGTTGCATTCCGCGGGGTGAAGCGAGCATGACAATCTCCTTCGTCGAGTGGTCGGAAAACGGTACTATGACGTGACGATCGATGCCGTCGCAACCGGAGACACGCAATGCGCGATGATACCGCTTCCCGCCGTTCCGCCGCCGAAGTCGCGGCCGGGCGCATCGTCGAGGAGTTTCTCGACGCGTCGATGATTCCCGATCCGGTGCGGGCGCGCACGTACATGGCCCCCGACGTGAAGATCACCTTCACCGGCGGCCGCAAATTCAACGACCCGGCCGGCACGGCCGCGTTCAACGCCGCGCGCTATCGCGTGGTCAAGAAGAAATTCGAGCGCACGGACGTCGTCGCCGGCGGCACGGACGAGGAGTCGATCGTCTACAACACGGGAACGCTGTACGGGCAGTGGCCGAACGGCGATGCCTTCGAGGGCAACCGATACGTCGACCGTTTCGTCGTGCGGCACGGCAAGATCGTGCGCATGGACGTCTGGAACGACAGCGCCGAAATCCTGCTGATCCGCGCCGGCCTCGCGCAGCCGTAGACGCGGCGGGGTCGCCGATGCGGGCTCGAGGCGTGGGCAGGTGACGCGATGCTGACGCTGTCGCTGGTTTCCGGGCTCTCGATGGGCGCGATGTACGGCCTGCTCGCCCTCGGCTTTCACATCACGTACGCCGTGTCGAGCACGGTGAACTTCGCGCAGGGCACGTCGCTGATGCTGGGCGCCGTGCTCTGCTACCTGTTCTCGGTCTCGCTCGGGTGGCCGCTCGTCTTCAGCATTCCGCTCGCGCTGCTGCTTTGCGCCGTGTGGGGGATGCTGCTCGAGCGGTTCATCGTGCGTCCGTTCGTGCGCGCGGGGTCGAACGGCTGGCTCATGTCGACGGTCGCCGCGGGCATCGTGCTCGAGCAGGTCGTCATGTTCACGTTCGGCAAGGAGCCGCGGAGCCTCGCGCTGCCGGTGTCCGGCGAGGCGTTCACGCTCGGCGGCCTCGCCATCTCGCCGTTGCAGATCGTGATCCTCGTCGTCGCGATCGGGGTGGCGGCGGGCCTCGGCGCGTTCTCGCAACGGACACGCGTCGGCAAGGCGCTGCTCGCCATCGTGCAGAACCCGCAGGCGGCGAGCCTGATGGGCATCGACGTGACGCGCGCGGTGATGCACTGCTACGCGGCGTCGACGGTGCTCGCGGGCATCGCGGGCATCCTGATCGCGCCGCTGTTCTCCGTGTCCGCGGAAATGGGCACGCTGTTCGGCCTGAAGGCTTTTGCGGTCGCGATCCTCGGCGGCCTGAACAGCGCGCGCGGCGTCGTCCTCGCCGGGTTCCTGTTCGGCGTCGTCGAGGCGCTGATCACGTCGATGCTCGGCTCCGCGTACACCAACATCCTCGCGTTCCTGCTCGTCATCGTGACGCTCGCGATCAAGCCGTACGGGATCCTCGGCCGCGCCGGCGTGAAGAAAGTCTAGGTGGCAGCGAGCATGGGATACGTCGGCAGGCTGCTGCGCGATCCGGTCCTGATCGTCGTCGTCGCCGGCGCGGCGCTCTACGCGACGGTCGCGAACCAGTACTACCTGTTCCTGCTCACCGTCGGCGCGCTGACCGTCATCGTGGGCGTCGGCCTGAACGTGCTGATCGGCCTCACGGGCCAGGTTTCGTTCGGCCACGTCGGCTTCTACGCGCTCGGCGCGTACGCGACGGCGATCCTGTCGGCGAAATACGGGTGGAGCTTCTGGTGGACGCTGCCCATCGGCGCCGTGCTGACCGGCGTCGTCGGTGCGTTGCTGGGGCTTGTCGCGCTGCGCGTGCGCGGCCCCTACCTGGCGATGGTCACGATCGCGTTCGGGTTCGTCGTCGAATACAGCGTCGTCGAGTGGGAAGGGCTGACCGGCGGCCAGAACGGCCTGATGAACATTCCGTATCCGGCGGTCGGCTCGCTGTCGCTCGGCGAGCGCGGCATTGCGCTGGTGGCGATCGCGCTCATGGGGATCGTGCTCGTGCTGTACAAGCGCCTTGCGCGCAGCGCGTGGGGCCTCGCGATGCGCGCGGTGCGCGATTCCGAGGTGGCCGCCGCGTCGCTCGCCGTCAATCCGCTCACCGTCCGCACGGTGGCGTTCACGATTTCCGCCGTGCTGGCCGGCATCGCGGGATCGTTCTTCGCATCGGCGACGACGTTCGTCGCGCCAAGTTCGTTCCCGTTCTTTCAGTCGATCCTGTTCGTGCTCGTCGTCATCGTGGGCGGTGTCGAGCGAACCTATGGACCGGTCATCGGCGCGGTGATCGTCGTCGGCATTCCGGAGATGCTGTCGGGGCTCGCCGAATACCGCGTGCTGTTGTCGGGCGTGTTGATGCTCGCGGTGCTGCTTTTCGCGCCGGGCGGCCTCGCGAGCGCGTTCGCGACGCGGTTCGGGCGCAAGCAGGAACCGGACGCACCGGCTGCCCCGGTCTCGGCGCAACTGCTCGTGTCCACGGGTGCGCCGCGGCAAGCGCTCGAGATCGACCACCTCGCGATCGCGTTCGGCGGCGTACGTGCCGTGACGGATTTCTCCGCGCGGATGAAAAGCGGGCAGGTGACGAGCATCATCGGGCCGAACGGTGCGGGCAAGACGACCGTTCTCAACATGATCTGCGGCTTCTATCGGCCGCAAGCCGGATCGGTGCGTCTCGGCAGCGAGGACCTGGCGGGCCGGCCCGCGCACATGATCGCCCGCGCCGGCATCGCGCGCACGTTCCAGACGCCGCAGCTCTTCGACAAGATGAGCGTGCTCGACAACCTGCTGGTCGCGATGCAGCGCGGCGACCTGGGCTCGCCGTTCGCCGACGTCGCGAGCGCCGCGGGTGGCGCGCAGGCGCAGACGGCGCGCGCGCTCCTGTCGTACGTCGGCTACCGCGGTGGCGTCGGCCGGCTGGCCGGCGACCTGCCGCACATCGACAAGCGGCTGCTCGAAATTGCGCGCGCGCTCGCGCTGCGCCCGAGCATCCTGATGCTCGACGAGCCGGCCGCGGGGCTCAATCTTTCCGACAAGCAGCTGCTCGCGAAACTGCTGCGCCGGATCGCCGATGCTGGCGTCGCCGTCGTGCTGATCGAGCACGACATGAGCCTCGTCATGGGCATCTCCGATCACATCGCCGTGCTCGACGCGGGCAGAGGCATCGCGCAAGGGCCGCCCGAGGCCGTGCGTAACGACAAGGCGGTGGTCGCCGCGTATCTGGGCGGCGCGCACTTCGATACCCGCGCGCGTGCCGCGGGCTGGCAGCCGCAAGGCGCCGAGCAGCTGGCAGTCACGAAGCTCCGCGCGGGGTACGGGGCTGTGGCGGTGCTGCACGACGTCGACGTCGCGCTGCGCGAGGGCGAGATCGTCGCGGTGCTCGGCGCGAACGGCGCCGGGAAGAGCACGCTGATGCGCGCGCTGTCCGGCCTGTTGCGGCCCGTGTCGGGAACGATCCTCCTCGCCGGCAGCGACATCACCGCATACGCCGCGCATCGGGTCGCGGGGAAGGGCCTCGTGCTGGTCCCCGAAGGACGGCAGGTATTCCCGGAGCTGTCGGTCGTCGACAACGTACGGCTTGGCGCCTATGCGCGGCGCGCTGTCGCGGACGAAGAAGTCGACGCGATGGTGAAGCGCTTCCCCTCGCTCGAGCGGCGCCGGGACAGTCGCGCCGGCCTGCTCTCCGGCGGCGAGCAGCAGATGCTTGCAATCGCGCGCGGCCTGATTGCGCGGCCACGCGTGCTGCTGCTCGACGAGCCGTCGCTCGGGCTCGCGCCGGCGCTGATCGGCGAGCTCTATCACGTGCTGGCCGAGTTGCGCGACCAGGGGATGACGATCCTGCTCGTCGACCAGATGGCGGCGCTCGCGCTCGCCGTCGCCGATCGCGGCTACGTGATGGAGTCCGGCCGCATCGTGCACGCGGGCGTTGCGTCCGAGTTGCGCCACGACCCGGCGCTCGAGCGCGCCTACCTCGGCGAAACGTAACGCCGTGGATCTCGTCCTGCGCAACGCCGTCGTTGCCGACCCCGATGGTGCGACGCATACGGTCGACGTCGGCGTGGACGGCGGGCTGATCGTCGCCATCGGCGAACGCATGGGCGCCGGCGCCCAGGACGTCGATCTCGCGGGCCGGCTCGTCGCCCCGGGATTCGTCGAGACGCACATTCATCTCGACAAGGCGTGCATCCTCGACCGCTGCAACACCGAGCGTGGCACGCTCGACGAGGCGATCGCGCAGGTCAGCGCCGCCAAGCGCGGCTTCACCGAGGACGACGTGTTCGCGCGCGCGAGCCGTGCGCTCGACCAGGCGGTCGGCCACGGCACGATGCGGCTGCGAACGCACGTCGAGGTCGATCCCGGCATCGGGCTCATCGGCTTCGCGGGTGTGACGCGCGCGATCGCGGCGTATCGCTGGGCCGCGGACGTCGAGATCTGCGTTTTCCCGCAGGAAGGGCTGACGAACAACCCGGGCACCGAGGAGCTGATGCGAAAGGCGCTCGGCCAGGGTGCGCGCGTCGTCGGCGCCGCGCCATACACCGACGCCGACCCGCACGCGCAGATCGACCGCGTGTTCGCGATCGCGCGCGATTTCGATGCCGACATCGACATGCACCTCGACCTCGGCGATTCGCCCGACCGGATGGACGTCGAGTACGTGTGCGACGCGACCAAGCGCCATCGCTACGGCGGGCGGGTCGCGATCGGCCACGTCACGAAGCTGTCGCTCGTCCCCCCCGATCGCTTCGCGGCGATCGCGCGGCGCCTCGCGGATTCCGGCGTCGCCGTGACGGTGCTGCCGTCGACGGATCTCTACCTGATGGGCCGCCAGCAGCGGCACAGCGTCGTGCGCGGCGTACTGCCGGCGCATGAGCTGCTGCACGCGGGCGTCAACTGCTCGCTGTCGACGAACAACCTGCTGAACCCGTTCACGCCGTTCGGCGACGCATCGCTCGTGCGGATGGCGAACCTGTATGCGAACGTCTGCCATGCCGGCGCGGCGCACGACCTGCGCGAATGCCTGGCGATGATCACCGGGCGCTCGGCGCGACTGCTGCGCCTGCCCGATTACGGCATCGAGGTCGGCAAGGCCGCCGATCTCGTCGTGCTCGATTGCGCGCGGCCCGAGCAGGCGATCGCCGAACTGGCCTCGCCGATGACGGGATTCAAGCGCGGGCGGCGCACGTTCACGCGCGCGCCGGTGGAACTGCACCGGCCGGCAGCGGCGTAAGCTCGGGCGAACGTCCATGCGCATCCTCGTCGTTGAAGACGACTCCGTGCTCGCCGCCGCGCTGACGCGTGCGCTCAACCAGTCGGCCTACGCTGTCGACCTCGTCGCCGACGGCGAAGCCGCGAACGACGCGCTCGCGACGACCGCCTACGACCTCGTCGTGCTCGACATCGCGCTGCCGAAGGTCGACGGGCTGGCCGTGCTGCGCCGCCTGCGCGATCGAAGGCTGCAGACGCCCGTGCTGATCCTGACCGCGCGCGACACGCTCGAGGACCGCGTGCTGGGCCTCGATTCCGGCGCCGACGATTACCTGACGAAGCCGTTCGACCTGCCCGAGTTCGAGGCACGCGTGCGCGCGCTGATCCGCCGCGGCCACAGCACACCCGGCACGAGCCTTGCGCACGGACGCGTTCGCCTCGACGTTGCGGCGCGGCGCCTCTTCCATGACGACGAGCCGATCGAGATGTCGGCGCGAGAGCTTGCCCTGACCGAGTTGTTCCTGGCGCGGCAGGGCCGCGTCGTCAGCAAGGAGCAGATGATCGATCATCTGTTCGGGTTCGGCGACGACGTGGGCAGCAACGCGATCGAGGTGTACGTGCACCGCGTGCGCAAGAAGCTCGAGCCGCTCGGCATCGAGATCCGCACCGTGCGCGGCATGGGCTATTTGCTCGACAAGATTCGATGACCGTTGCCCTGGCGCGCAGCAGGAGCCTGCGCAGCCAGCTGCTGCGATGGCTGCTCGTTCCGCTGACGCTCCTGTTCCTCGCCGATGCGATCGGCAGCTACATCGTCGCGCGACACCTGTCCGACCAGGTCTACGACGGCGAGCTGCTCGAGATCGCGCGCGAGCTGACGCTCCACGTGAAGCCGGATGGCGTCCGCCCGACGTTCAACCTGGAAAGGGACGCCGAGCGCACGCTGCTGCTCGATCAGTACGACGAGGTGCACTACGCCGTGCGCACCGACGATGGAGCTTCGATCGCCGGCGATGCGGATATGGCGCCTTTCAGGAGCGCCGGACCCGGACCGACGTATTACGACAGCGTGCTTGCGGGCGCGCCGGTTCGCGTCGTACAACTGTCGACCGCCGCCGGAGCGGCTGGCAGTGTCACGGTGGCCGTCGCGGAAACGCTCGTCAAGCGCCACGGGCTCGTCAACGCGATCATGATCGGCGTGATCCTGCCGCAACTGCTGCTGATCGTGATCGCCGGGATCGTGCTCTGGGCGGGCGTGGCGCACGGGCTCGCGCCGCTCGCGCGTCTCCAGCAGGCGGTCGCCGCGCGCTCGCATCTCGACCTCAGCCCGGTGAGCGTGCCCGAGGCGCCCGTCGAAGTGCATCCGCTGGTCACGGCGATCAACGACCTGATGGCGCGGGTCGAGGAAATCCTCAGCTACCAAAGCCGGTTCATCGCCGACGCGGCGCACCAGTTGCGCACGCCGGTGGCGGGGCTCAAGGCGCACGTCGAAGTCGCGTTGCGCGAGGATGATCCGGCGCAGGCGAAGCAGACGATCGCTCACCTCTACACTGCGGTCGAGCGCATGTCGCGGCTCGTGGCGCAGCTGCTTTCGCTCGCGCGAAACGAGCCGACGACGCTGCGCAAGCTGGACCTCGCCCCGCTCGACCTGTCGAAGCTCGCCTTCGACGTGGCGATGGAATGGGTGCCGGAGGCGTATCGCCGAAACATCGACCTGGGCTTCGAAGGCGTCCAGCCGCATGCGACGGTGCGTGGCGACGCAACGCGGCTCACCGAGCTCATCAACAACCTGCTCGACAACGCGATCCGCTACAGCCGCGACAACGGCCGCGTCACGGTGCGCGTCGCGTCGCGACCTTCGCGGCTATCGGTCAGTGACGACGGACCGCTGATTCCGGTCGACGAGCGCGAGCGCATCTTCGAGCGCTTCCATCGGTTGCTGGGCACGCACGCCGATGGCAGCGGGCTCGGTCTCGCGATCGTGCAGGAAATCGCGAAGCTGCACGACGCGAAGATCACGCTGTCCGAGGATGCGGACGGGCTGGGCAACACGTTCACCGTCACGTTTCCGGCGTGAGCGCGCCGGGGCGCCGCAAGCGCGCAGCCCCGGAGCGCGCAGCGCAGGCGGTCGTCCGGTGCGTTGTAAGGCTGGCGTAATGTTCGCGAAAGCCCGGCGAAAGGATCCCGCAAGGCCCGCGTAACCACCGCGCAAGGCGCCGGTAATCCGCGATGCGTAACTTCAGGCACTCCGACCCCGTTTCGTCAGGAGTACCCGAAGATGCTCGCAGTCCTCACCGACCCCGTCACGTGGGTGGCGCTGTTCAAGATCGCAGTCATCAACGTCGTGCTCTCGGGCGACAACGCGGTCGTCATCGCGCTCGCGTGCCGCTCGCTTCCGCCGCGCGAGCAGAAGAAGGCATTCATCGTCGGCACGGCCGGCATCGTCGTGCTGATGACGCTCCTCACGTCCTGTGCGGCGCTGTTGATGACGCTGCCGTACATCCAGATCGTCGGTTGCCTGCTGCTGCTGTGGATCGGCGTCAAGCTGCTGAGTCCCGAGGACGACGGCAGCACCGTCAAGGAGAGCGGGAATTTCTGGGGCGCGGTCAAGACGATCATCATCGCCGACATCGTGATGAGTCTCGACAACGTGCTCGGCATGGCGGGTGCTGCCCAGGGACACCTCGGCATGCTGTTCCTGGGTCTTCTGATCACGATGCCGCTGATCCTGTTCGGCAGCGCGATGCTGGTGAAGCTGATGGAACTCTTCCCGTCGTTCGTCGTGATCGGCGCCGGCCTCTTAGGCTACGTCGCCGGCGACATGGCGGTGGGCGATCCGGCGGTCAGGACGTACGTGGACACGCACATGCATTTCCTCGAGCTGCTCGCGCCGATCGTCGGCGCACTGTTCGTGATCGTTGCCGGCAAGCTGCTTGCACGACAAAAGGCGACCGCGCATTCGACCCCGCACGCGACGCCGCCGCCGCAGCCCTCGCACGCCGGACACGCCGCGCTCTGACTGGAGACCTGCGATGAACGATATCGTCGTCCCGATCTGCACCACGACCGATGCCGCGTGGGCCGCACGCGAAGCCATCGCGCTCTACCACACCGAACCGGCGCACATCCATCTCGTCAACGTGCAGCGCCCGCTGCCCAGGCACGTGTCGCAATTCTTCGGCCGTAACGAGCTGCGTGATTTTTATCGCGACAGCGGCATCCACGTGCTCGAGCCGGCCATGCGGATGCTCGACGATGCCGGCGTGCCGCACGAGGACCACGTGCTGATCGGTCATCCGGCCGAAACGATCGTGCGCTTCGCCGAGGATCGCGGCTGCCGGCAGGTGATCGTCGATGCGCCGGCGAGCGACGTGCTTTCGATGTTCGGGCTGGGGTCGATCGGCAGCCAGGTGCGCCACCTGATGCAAATGCACGCGCGGGCGCCCGTCACGCCGCCGACGAGCCGCACGGGTGTTACGGGCGCGACCTAGCGCGGCGCCGCTTGGCGGCTAGCGAACGGCGTCCGACTCGCGATACACGGCGCGCGCGGCGTCCACCGCGGCTCCGCGCGGCAGTTTGCAACCCTCGCCGGCGAGCACCGCTTCGAGCGCGCCGAGCGTCGTCAGCACCGCATCCTTGCGCGCGTTGACACCCATCGTGCCGATGCGCCAGATTTTCCCGTGCAGCGGTCCGAACGACGTGCCGATCTCGATATTGAAGTCGGCGAGCATCGCTGCGCGCACGCGGTCGCCCGCGACGCCATCGGGAATGTGCACGCCCGTGACGTTGGGCATCCTGTTCGAGCGATCGCCGAACACCCGCAGGCCCATGGCGTCGATGCCCGCGACGAGCGCCGCGCCGGCCAGCGCGTGCCGCCGGAATGCGCGCTCATGCCCTTCCGCCAGGAAGATGCGTGCGCACTCGCGCGCGGCGTAGAGCATCGACGTCGCCTCGGTGTGATGATTGAGGCCGAGATCGCTCCAGTAGTCGATCAGCATCGCGAGGTCGAAGTAGTTCGACCCGATCACCGGGCCCGCGCCGGCGACGTAGTCTCGCGTGCGCAAGCCCTCTTCGATGTGGCGGCGGCGATACACGATTTCCGCCATCCGGTCGCTGACGGTTATCGGACCCGAGCCGGAAGGTCCGGCGAGGCACTTCTGCAAGCCGCCGGTCACGCAGTCGACCTGCCATGCGTCGACCGGCAGGCGCATGCCTCCGATCGTCGCCGTGGCGTCGACCTGCAACAGCGCGCCGTAGCGCCGGCACAGCGCGCCGAGATCGGCGAGCGGCTGCGCCATCGTCGTCGACGTGTCGCCCTGGCACACGGCGACGAGCTTCGGCGACATCTTCGCGAGCGCCGCCTCGACCTGCGCCGGATCGAACACCGTGCCCCACGGGGCTTCGACCACCGTGACGTCGCCGCCGGCGCGGCGGGCTATTTCGCTCATGAGCTGGCCGAAGCGTCCGAACGACAGCACGAGCACGCGGTCGCCAGGCTCGATCGCGGAGACCATCGCGCATTCGATCGCGGCGCGCGCGGAGCCGTCGACGACGAACGTCCAGCGGTTGCGCGTTTCGAAGACGCGGCGATAGAGCGCCATCGTCTGCCGCATGTACTCGCGGAACTGCGGATCGAACTGCCCGAGCAGCTGGGTGCCGAGTGCGTGGAGCACGCGCGGATCGGCATTGATCGGCCCCGGCCCCATCAACAGGCGCGGCGGCGGGCTCAGGCTCTCGAAAAGCGTGTCGTCGTCGTCGGGCTCGGTGAGCGGCGGCAGGCGGGTGTTCACGCAGTCGATGGTAGCAGGCGCGCGTCGCTCGCGCGCGGACGCGACGTCGCACCCTCGTCGTGGTTGGGGCGCGGCCGTGACGCAGGCGAAGGCTGTGCGATATCATCGCGCGTTCGCGCCGCCCGGTGATCGCGCGGGCCTGCGCAAAGGATTCCGGTGGGCAAGCTCACGACGCACGTGCTCGACACCGCCGGCGGCCGGCCGGCCGCCGGCATGCGCATCGACTTCGCGGCGGTCGGCCCCAGCGGCCCGACCCCCATCGCCACCGTGCACACGAACGCGGAAGGCCGCACCGACCGGCCGCTGCTCGACAGCGGCGCGATGCGCGCCGGCTTGTTCGAGTTGACGTTCCACGTCGCCGACTATTTCCGCAATCAGCACGTGACGCTCGCCGACCCGCCGTTTCTCGACCAGGTCCCGCTGCGCTTCGCGATCGCCGACGCCGGTGCGCACTACCACGTCCCGCTGCTGTGCTCGCCGTGGTCGTATTCGACGTACCGCGGGAGTTAGCGGCCTGAAGCCAGAGCCTGCGATGACGCCGCGGACGGGACACCGGCTCACGCTCGAAAGCGTGACGCATCGCTTCGGCGACGTCACGGCGGTCGACTGCATCGACCTCGACATCGCGGGCGGAGAGCTCGTGGCGCTGCTCGGGCCGAGCGGCTGCGGGAAGTCGACGTTGCTGCGCATCGTCGCGGGCTTCATCGCCCAATCGGAAGGCCGCGTGCTGTTCGACGGCGAGCCGGTCGACCATCTCGTGCCGACGCGCCGCGGCGCGGGCATCGTGTTCCAGAATTACGCGCTGTTCCCGCACATGAGCGTCGCGGCCAACGTCGCGTACGGGCTCGAGGCGCGGCGCACGCCCAGGGACAGGATCGCGCCGCGCGTGAACGAGATGCTGCGGCTCGTGCACATGGAGTCGTTCGCGGCGCGGATGCCGCGCCAGCTGTCGGGCGGCCAGCAGCAGCGTGTGGCGCTCGCCCGCGCACTCGCCGTCGATCCGAAGATCCTGCTGCTCGACGAGCCGTTCGGCGCGCTCGACAAGAACCTGCGCCTCGACATGCAGATCGAGGTCAAGCGGCTGCAGCGCGAATACGGCATCACGACGATCCTCGTCACCCACGATCAGGAGGAAGCACTGTCGATGGCCGATCGCATCGCCGTGATGAACCGCGGCCGCATCGAGCAGCTTTCGGTGCCGACGGACGTCTACGATCGTCCGCGCTCCGTGTTCGTCAATCAGTTCGTCGGGACGACGAACCTGATTCCCGGCGAGCTCGCCGACGCCGAGCGCGGCGTGGTGCGAGTCGCCGGCGGCGCGCTGATCGCCGGCACCCCTGCACCCGGGCTTGCCACCGGCGCGCAGGTCGTGCTGTCGGTGCGTCCCGAGCAATTGCGACTGCATCCGGCGGAGAACAGCGGTGCGGTGGCCGCCACGATCAAGGCAGTGCTTCCGCTCGGTCCGGTCGTGATGTACGAGGCAAGCACCGAAGGGGGCGTCGCGCTGAAGATCAGCCAGACGCGCGATGCCGGCATGCGCCTTCGCGCACCGGGTGATCGCGTGTTCGTCGCCCCGATCGAGCCGGCGGCGTGCAACGTGTTCGCGGACGACGCCCGTCATCGAGCATAGCGACGATCCGTAACGCGGCCCGGCGCGCTCAAAGGAGAACGCCGTCGCGTCATTCCAACCACAAGGAGACTGCAATGGCATCACGTGAGGTGAATCGTCGCGAGTTTCTCGCCGCGGCGGCGGGCGCAGGCCTCGCGGCCTTGCTGCCGATGCGCGCGTTCGCGCAATCGAAGACGCTGGTGGCGGCGACGTTCCCGGGCACGTGGAGCGAGGCCCATCGCAACCTGCTCGCCCCCTATTTCAAGAAGCGCACGGGCGCCAGCGTGACGCAGAGCATCCAGCTTGCCACCGACCAGCTTGCCAAGCTGGCGGCCGCGAAGGGGGGGCGCCCGCCGTTCGACGTCGCAATCCTCGACGAGCCGCAGGTCTTCGACGGCGCCAACCAGGGCCTGCTCGAGGAATACCCGGTCGCGAAATCGCCGAATTACAAGGACCTGTTCCCCGCCTACCAGGACAAGTGGGGCCCGAAGATCTCGCTGCAGGTGATCGGCATCGGCTACAACCCGAACAAGATCAAGACGCCGCCGAAATCGTACGACGACCTGCTGAACCCCGCCTACAAGGGCCGCGTCGGGTTGACGGCGCTCAACAGCCAGCTTGGCATGGCGTTCCTCGCGGAGCTGAATCGGATCAAGGGCGGCAACGAGTCGAATTTCGACCCGGCGTTCGCGGCGCTCCGCGCGATGCTTCCCAACGTGGGGTCTGTCGCCGCGAATCTGGGTTCCTACGCGACGCTCTGGCAGCAGGAGCAGGTCGACATCGCGCCGTACAACTTCAACTTCGTGCAGACGCTGAAGGCGAAAGGCGTGCCGGTGGAGTTCGTCGTGCCCGAGACCGGGCTCGTCGGCTGGACCACCAGCCTGCACATCACGAAGAACGCCGTCGAGCCGGACCTCGCCGTCGCGTACATCGACTCGCATCTTGCGGCGGACATGCAAAGCGAGATGGAGAAGCCGCCGTACGACATCATTCCCACGAACTCCAAGGTGCCGCTCGCCGGTGCAATCACGCACACGGTCGCGAGGACACCGGCCGATCTCGCGAAGATCCGCGGTTTCGACTGGACGAAGATCAACCCGCAGCGCACGGCGCTGATCGAGCGGTTCAACCGCGACATCAAGCTCTGACGGCTCGTTCCCCGCCGACCGATGAAGCGCACGCACGACGAGTGGCCGCTCGCGCTGCCTTTGGCGGCGCTGTTCGTCGTGTGCTTCTTCGCGCCGTTCGTCGTGCTGGTCGCCATGAGCCTGCACGCCGACGCGCAGATGCAGACATGGTCGATCGCGCAGTACGTCAAGTTCTTCGGCGATGCGTTCAACCTGGGCATTCTCGCCTCCACCGTATGGCTCGCGGTCAAGGCGACGCTCGTCTGCCTGCTGTTCGGCTACCCGATCGCCTGGGTCGCCTCGCGCGCGCCTGCCCGGTGGCAAAGCGTGCTCGTGTTCATCGTCGTGCTGCCGATCCTCACGAGCGTCGTCGTGCGCACGTTCGCGTGGATCGTGATCCTCGGGCGCGAAGGCATCCTGAACGACACGCTGCGCTTGCTGCGGATCGTCGATCAGCCGGTGCCGCTGCTGTTCACCGAAACGGGCGTGATCGCCGTGCTCGCGCAGGTGCAGATGCCGCTGATGGTGCTGCCGCTGCTCGCGACGCTCACCCGCATCGATCCGAACCTCGCCGATGCGTCCTCCGCGCTGGGGGCCGGCGCATGGCGGACCTTCCTGCGCGTGACGCTGCCGCTGTCCGCGCCGGGACTCGTTGCCGGCTGCATCCTCGTGTTCTCCGCATGCGCGACGGCGTTCGTCACGCAAACGCTGATCGGCGGCGCACGGCTCATCTACATGCCGCTGCACATCTACCAGCAGGCGGTCGGCGCGAACAACTGGCCGTTCGCCGCGGCAATCTCCGTCGTGTTCACGCTGGCCGTCATGGTGGTGATCTACGCGCTGAACCGTGCCGGCCGGACGAGCAAGGCATACGCCCATGGCTAGCGGACGGCACGCCCTGGCCGGCGCCCGCGTCGACGCACGACGGGCCGGCGAGCGCTCGGGGGCGGCGCCCATGCCCGCCGCCCAGCGTGCCGGGCTCGACACGCGATCGCTGCAAGGCGTGTTCGGCGCGCTGACGGCCATTGCCGTCGTGTTCCTCGTCGGGCCGACGATCGTCATGCTGCTGACGTCGTTCACCAGCACCGAATCGCTGCGCTTTCCGCCGCAGGGCTTTTCGCTGCGCTGGTACAAGGCGCTGCTCGACGCGGACCAGATGCAGGCGGCGGCGTGGTCGAGCCTCATCGTCGCGTTCTGGACCACGCTGATCTCCGCCGTGCTCGGGACCCTCGGCGCGCTCGCGATCGCGCGCAGCGAGTCGCGGTTCGCGCGCGTTGCCGATGTCGTGTTCATGTCGCCGCTGATCCTGCCGGCGCTGGCCTACGGGTTCGCGGCGCTCGTCTACATCCACCTGCTGGGCTTCCATCCGTCGATCCCATTGCTCGTGCTCGGCCACGTCGTCGTGTGCGTGCCGTTCGTGCTGCGCACGACGATCGCGGCGCTCGCGCAGGTCGACCCGGCGCTGTTCGACGCTTCGGCGAGCCTCGGCGCCGGGCGCGTGATGACGTTCCGCCGCGTCACGCTGCCGCTCATCGGTCGTGGCATCGCGGCCGGCGCGTTCCTCGCGTTCATGGCGTCGTTCGACAACGTGCCCGTGTCGCTCTTCCTCGCCGACGAGCGAACCGAGATGCTGCCGATCCACCTGTGGCAGCAGATCGACACCAACCTCGACGTGCGCACGGCCGCCATCTCGGGCGTGATCATCATCGCGACAATCGTGCTGATGGTGCTCGCCGAGCGCTTCGCCGGCCTGTCGCGGCAATTGGCGCGATAGGAATCGACCGACACTCTCGCACGATGCCCGGGATCTCGATTCACGTCGTCGACGTCGCGCGCGGCCGGATGGCCACGGGCATGCGGGTCGAGGTGTACGCGCTCGCGCCGGCGCGAGTGCGCATTGCCGATGCGGCAGTCTCCGCCTCGGGTGCCGTGGTCGAGCCGGCGCTCGGGCGGCGCTTCGATGCGGGGGAATACGAGGCGGTGCTGCACGTCGCCGCTTATTGCCGCCGGGCGGGGATCGCGGTCCCGGAGGTTCCGTTTCTCGACGTCGTCACTTACCGCTTCGGCATCGCCGACCCCGAGCAGCACTATCATCTCCCGTTCAAGCTGACGCCATGGGGGTATTCGTGCTTTCGCGGCGGTGCATGACCGGCGACGCCGTCGCCCTGCACGATGGGATCTGAACTTTGCCGCTGACGCTCGACCAGCTGAATCGCGCACCGGCCGCCGAATTCGCCGCGCTGCTCGCCGGCACCTGCGAGCATTCGCCATGGGTCGTCGAGCGCGCGTTTGCCGCACGGCCGTTCGCGACGCTCGCGGCACTGAAAGTCGCACTGGTGCAGGTGGTTCGCGACGCGGGCGCCGATGCGCAACTCGCACTGCTGCGCGCGCACCCCGAGCTTGCGGGCCGCGCCCTTGCGAACGCCACGCTGACCCGCGAATCGACGCACGAGCAATCGAGCGCAGGATTGAATCGCCTGACGGCGGACGATCTCGGAAAGCTGCGCCGGCTCAACGCCGAATATCAGGCGCGGTTCGGCTTCCCGTTCATTCTCGCCGTGCGCGGGCCGCGCGGCCAGGGCGTCGCGAAGGACGCGATCATCGCGACATTCGAGCGGCGCCTGCACAATCACCCCGATTTCGAGCGCGCGGAGGCGCTCCGCAACGTCCACCGTGTCGTCGAGCTGCGTCTTGCGGAAAAGCTCGGCCACGTGCCGGAGCGCGGCAATCGCGTGTGGGACTGGGCGGAAACGCTCGCGCGCGACAGTGATTCCGCGAGCGGCGAGCTCACCGTCACCTATCTGACGCCCGCGCACCGGGCCGTCGCGCAGCGTCTTCTGCATTGGATGCGCGACGAGTGCGGCTTCGACGAGGCGGGGATCGACGCGGTCGGCAACGTCGTCGGCGTGTACCACGGCACGGAAGGACATGCGCCGCGGCTCCTGACCGGAAGCCATTACGACACCGTTCGCAACGCCGGCAAATACGACGGCCGCCTCGGCATCCTGGTGCCGATGGCGTGCGTGCGCGACCTCTCGCGGCAGCGAAGAAGGTTGCCGTTCGGCCTCGAGGTCGTGGGCTTCGCGGAGGAGGAGGGGCAGCGTTACCCGGCCGTGTTCCTCGGCTCGAGCGCATTGACGGGCCGATTCGACGGGCGCTGGCTGGACCAGCGCGACGCCGACGGCGTCACGATGCGCGACGCGATGGCGGCGGCGGGTCTCGTACCCGATGAAATTCCGGCGCTCGCCCGCGATCCCGCGCGGTACCTCGCGTTCGTCGAAGTGCACATCGAGCAGGGGCCGGTGCTCACCGACGCGGACCTCCCGCTCGGCGTCGTGACGTCGATCAACGGCAGCGTGCGCTACGCCGGCGAAATCGTCGGCATGGCAAGCCACGCCGGCACGACACCCATGCACCATCGCCGCGACGCCGCCGCCGCTGCGGCCGAGCTCGTGAGCTACGCCGAGCGGCGCGGAGCGGGCGCGCCGGATCTGGTGGCGACCGTCGGCGTGCTCGAAGTGCCGAACGGATCGATCAACGTCGTTCCGGGCCGATGCAGGTTCAGTCTCGACGTGCGGGCGACCACGGATGTCGTCCGCGACGAATGCGCGGCGGACATCGGGCACGAGCTCGCCGCGATCTGCGCACGCCGGGGTGTCCGATTCGAGCTCACGCAAACGATGTCAGCAAGCGCGGCGCGCTGCGCCGATCCGTGGCGCGAGCGCTGGGAGCACGCGGTGGCCGCGCTCGGACTGCCGATCCGGCGCTTGCCGAGCGGCGCGGGGCACGACGCGATGAAGCTTGCGGAGATCATGCCGCAGGCCATGCTCTTCGTGCGCGGCCAGAACGGCGGCATCAGCCACAACCCGCTGGAAGCGATCACGAACGACGATGCCGACCTCGCCGTACAGGCGTTCGCGAACCTGCTCGACGGCCTTGCCGCCGAGCCATAGCAGCGCGTGCCGGGTGCTACACTGGCCACGTCAAATGGGGCGCCTGGTTCAGAATCGACGATGACGGCGACGCTCGCGGTTTCCGACACCGCGGACGGCCGTCGCCTGCTCGCATTGTCGGGCCGTCTCGACGCCACGACGATCCGCCGCGTGTGGGACGAGGGCCGCCGTGCCATCTCGGCGGCGCCCGGGCAGCGCGTGCTCGTCGACGCCGCAAACGTCGACTACTGCGACGGCGCCGGCGTCGCGCTGCTCGTCAACCTGATGCAGCAGCGCAAACCCGGCGACGTGCAGGTCGCCAACCTCAAGCCGGCGTTCGAGGCGCTCCTTTCGCAGTTCGACGTTCGCACGCTCGCGCAGGATCTCGACCCGGAGGCGCTGCGCCGGCCCGCGGTGGAAGAGATCGGCGTCATCACGGCCGGCATGGGCAACGACCTTCGCCAGCAGGTCGTGTTCATCGGCGAGACGGCGGCCGCGCTCCTGTACGCGCTCCGGCATCCGGGCACGATAAGGTGGCGGGACGTATGGCGGATCTGCGAGCGCGTCGGCGCCGATGCGCTGCCGATCGTCGCGCTGATCTCGTTCCTGCTCGGCGTGATCCTCGCGTTCCAGTCCGCGATCCCGATGAAGAAATTCGGCGCCGAGATCTTCGTTGCCGACCTGATCGGCCTCGCGATGCTGCGCGAGCTCGGCCCGCTGATGACCGCGATCCTGCTCGCCGGCCGCTCCGGGGCCGCGTTCGCGGCCGAAATCGGCACGATGACGGTGAACCAGGAGGTCGATGCACTCACCACGATGGGCCTCGATCCCGTGCGCTTCCTGGTGACGCCACGCATCATCGCTGCACTGCTGATGACGCCGCTGCTCACGCTGTTCGCCGACCTGGTCAGCCTGATCGGCGGCGCGATGACGCTGCAGAGCTTCTCGATCCCGTGGGTCACGTTCGTGCACGAGGTCGAAGGCATCGTCGACTTCAGCGATTTCATGGCCGGCTTCGTCAAGTCGTTCGTATTCGCCATCCTGATTGCCGGCATCGGTTGCCTGCGCGGCCTGCAAACGGCTGCCGGCGCGTCGGCCGTCGGCGACGCGGCGACGCGGGCCGTGGTTTCGGGCATCATCCTGCTCGTCGTCGTCGACGGCGTGTTCGCAGTCATCTATTTCGTCCTGGACATCTGACGGGAGCATGAACGCCGAGGCGACGCAGCGTGACGCAGGCAGCGACGAAGCCGGCGAGGGCCGCGAGCCGATCATTCGCGTGCGGGACCTCGCCGTCGGCTACGGTGACACGGTGCTGCTCGAGCACGTGACGTTCGACGTGCACCGTGGCGAGGTGTTCGTGATCCTCGGCGGCTCGGGCAGCGGCAAGAGCACGCTGCTCAAGCACATGATCGGGCTGAACGAGCCGGTCAGCGGCAGCGTGCTGATCGACGGCGACGACATCGTCACCGCAACGGGCGACACCCGGCGCGCGATCCTGCGCAAGATCGGGGTCATGTACCAGTCGGGCGCGCTGTTCGGCTCGATGACGCTCGGGGAAAACGTCCAGTTGCCGCTCGAGGAGTACACCGACCTCGACGACGACGAGATCGAGTTGATCGCGCGCATGAAGCTGTCGCTGGTCGGCCTCGCGCAGTTCACCGGGCACCTGCCGGCGGAGATCTCCGGCGGCATGCAGAAGCGCGCGGCGATCGCGCGGGCGATGGCGATGGACCCGATGATCCTGTTCCTCGACGAGCCGTCGGCCGGGCTCGATCCGATCACGTCGGCCGAGCTCGACGCGCTGATCACGCGGCTGGCGCGCAATCTCGGCGCCACGTTTGTCGTCGTCACGCACGAGCTGCCGAGCATCTTCGCCATCGCCGATCGCGTGATCATGCTCGACCGCACGCGCAAGGGCATCGTCGCGGAGGGCGATCCGCGCACGCTGCGCGACACGAGCGCCGATCCGTGGGTGCGCCGGTTCTTCAACCGCGAGGCGGAGCCGGCAGCGGCCACCGCGTGAGCCGGAAATCCCATTGAGCCAGAAAGCGAACTATTTCAAGCTCGGGCTGTTCGTGATCGGCGCGATCGTCGCCGGCGTCGCCGTGCTGCTGATCATCGGCAGCGGGCGCTGGCTCAAGCCCCACGTGGTGATGGAAACGTACTTCAACGAATCGGTGCAGGGCCTCGACATAGGCTCGAAGATGAAGTATCGCGGCGTCGTGATCGGCGAAGTGACGCGGATCAGCTTCACGTACACGAAGTACGAGCTCGACCGGCCGATGAGCCAGCGCAAGCGCTACGTGCTGGTCGAGGCGCAGCTCGAGCCGCGACTCGTCGGCGGGCGCGTGGCGAACGACATCGCGAGCCCGGCGTCGGTCAAGATCGAGGTCGAGCGTGGCTTGCGCGTGCACCTCGCCCCGCAGGGCATCACCGGCACCAACTATCTCGAGCTCGATTACGTCGACACGTTGCCGGCGTCCGTGCTGCCGATCGACTGGGAGCCCGACAACATCTACATTCCGAGCACGCCGTCGACGGTGTCGACATTCGTGAGCGCCGCGTCCGAGATCCTCGACCGCCTGCACCGGCTCGACATCGAGACGACGGTCGCGAACCTGAACAAGCTGCTCGCCACGGCGACGAGCCGCGTCGAGAGCATCGACTCGGCGGGTATCTCGAAGGGCGTGACCGACGTCGCGCAGCGCGCCGATCGCACGCTCGCGAAGCTCGAGAAGACGCTCGACGGCATCGCGGCGAAGAAGCTGTCCGACGAGGCGGTGGGCCTGATCGCCGAGCTTCGGCAAACGAACGGCGAACTGAAGGCGTTCCTCGGCAATCCCGCGTTCCGCAAGCTGCCCGACGACACGTCGGCGGCGCTCGCGAGCGTGCGCCAGCTCGTGGGCGATCCGCGCCTGCCGCAATCGATCGCGCATCTCGAGCGCACGCTGGCGCGGCTCGACCGGATCTTCGGCGCCGGAGAGGCCGATCTCGGCACCACGTTCGACAATTTGCGGCAGATCACCGACAACCTGCGCGATCTCACCGAGGACGCCAAGCGCTATCCGTCGAGCCTGCTGTTCGGCGCGCCGCCGCAGCCGCTGGGGCACACGCCATGAAAAACAGGGTCAGATACGACTTTCCTTCTCGAAATGCGACATCCGGCGCGGGAAAGTCGTCTCCGACCCTACTTTCCTGTCGCGTGGGAAAGTCGTCTCTGAACCTGTTTTTTTGCGCGGCGGCGGTCGCATTGCTCGCCGCATGCTCCGCGATCACGCGTCCGGCGACGGTGCGGCAGACGTTCCTGATCGAGACGCCCCCTTTGTCGGCGGTCGCGCAATCCCAGCCGGGCACGCTGCGCGTCGGCAACATGTCCGTGTCGGCGTCCTTCCGCGGCAAGTCGTTCGTCTTCCGCATCGACGAGCTGCGTTTCGAGACCGACTTCTATGATGAATTCCTGGTGCCGCCGGCTTCGATGCTGACCGAGCAGACCGCGCGTGCGCTTGCGGGGGCGCGGCCGTTCACCCGCATTGCCGGTCCGGGCGTGACGACGGACGCGGATTTCGTGCTCGATGGCTTCGTCTCCGCGCTCTACGCCGACGTTCGCCAGGCGGGGACGCCGGCCGCGGAACTGGCGATCACCTACTACCTGACCACCGGCGGCGAGCGCACGCCGATCTGGTGGCACGAATACCGGCGGCATGCGCCCATGCGCGATGCGTCGCCTGTCGCGTACGTCGAGGCACTCAACGCGGCGTTCGCGGAAATCGTCGGGGAGCTCGCGCGCGATCTCGCGGGCGTGAAGCTGCCCGCGAGCTGACATCGGACCAGGGCCGGCCCCCCAAAGTGGCGTGCCGACCCGTACCGGCGCGGTCAGTGCGTCGTCGCGACCTCTTGCGGCGACACGCGATTCATCGCCATCGCCCACACCGCGAAGAGATCAGCAGCAGGCCGTCCATGACCGCGTTGCTTTCCGCAGCGCGGCTCGCGACACCGAGCACCACGACGAGATCACCATCCAGATGACGCGAAACCGACTGCCCACGGCGATATGAATAACCACACGCCGATCAGCAGATTCAGCCAGTCCTGCCAACGTCTTTCCTTCATGGTATTACCTCCATCGGGTGAAACACCCGTTGGATCGCGCACGCACGTGCGAATTCGCGCGACATGGCTGCGGTGCAAAAAAAGAAAGCGAGTGCCGCGCAGTTTTCATAAGCGCGGCTTGAGGGCGCAGCGTCAGTCGACGAGCGTTGCGTGCAGATCGTGCTCGTCGGCTTGCAGGACGCGCACGCGGGCGAAGCTGCCGGGCGTTGCGCGTGTGCCGTCCCGAATGCGCACCACGCCGTCGATCTCCGGCGCATCCGCCGGCGAGCGCGCGATCGCGACGCCGTCTTCGACGGTGTCGACGAGCACGTCCAGTTCGCGGCCGGTCTTCGCGTGCAGGCGATCCGCGCTGATCGAAGCCTGCGCGGCCATGAAGCGCGCCCGACGCTCCTCCTTCACGGCGTCGGGCACCGCGCCGGGCAGTGCGTTCGCGGCCGCGCCCTCCACGGGCGAATAGGCGAAGCAGCCGACTCGATCGAGGCGCGCCTCGCCGAGGAACGCGAGCAGCTCCTCGAACTCCGCCTCGGTTTCGCCGGGGAACCCGACGATGAACGTGCTGCGCAGCGCGATGTCCGGCTGCATGCTGCGCCACGCGCGCACGCGATCGAGCACCTTCTCCGGCGCGGCCGGACGCTTCATCAGCCGCAGGATGCGCGGACTCGCGTGCTGGAACGGCACGTCGAGGTACGGCAACAGGCCGCCCTCTGCCGGCACCGGCGTCATCAGCGGCACGATGTCGTCGACGTGCGGATAGGGATAGACGTAATGCAGCCGCACCCACGCGCGATGCGCCTTGCCGAGCGTGTCGAGCTCGCGCGTGAGCTCGAGCATGCGCGTGCGCATCGGCCGCCCTTGCCAGAATCCCGTGCGGTAGCGGATGTCGACGCCATACGCGCTCGTATCCTGCGACACGATCAGGATCTCGCGCACGCCTGCGCGCAGCAGGCGCTCGGCCTCCGCCAGCACGTCGCCAATTGGCCGCGACACGAGGTCGCCGCGCATCGACGGAATGATGCAGAACGTGCAGTGGTGATTGCAGCCCTCGCTGATCTTCAGATAGGCGTAGTGGCGCGGCGTCAGCTTAACGCCCTGCGGCGGCACGAGGTCCACGAACGGGTCGTGCGGCTTCGGCAGGTGCGCGTGCACGGCGGTCATCACCTGGTGCGTTGCATGCGGCCCGGTCACCGCGAGCACTTTCGGATGCGCGGCACGCACGAAGTCGCCGTCCTGCTTCGCGCCGAGGCACCCGGTGACGATGACCTTGCCGTTCTCGTGCAGCGCCTCGCCGATCGCATCGAGCGATTCGGCGACCGCCGCATCGATGAAGCCGCAGGTGTTGACGACGACGAGGTCGGCACCTTCGTATGAAGGCGCGATGCCGTAACCTTCGGCGCGCAGCTGCGTCAGGATCTGCTCGGAGTCGACGAGCGCTTTCGGGCAACCGAGCGACACGAAGCCCACGCGGGGGATGGCGGTCGCGGGGCGCTTGCGCGGTGTTGCCATGGCTCGTTTGGATCGGGAGAAGGAGTGATCTGCCCCCCGGGCCGCGCTTCACGCAGCGCAGCAAACCCGGGCGGCCGGCGCCGATGTTGCGGCGCGTCCGGCGCCGGCCAGGCCGGCGTCAGCGTTTCTTGTCGTCGTCCGCTGCAGGCGGCTGGCCGCCGAAGCCCGGGAAAGGAAACGCGGAGAACATGCCGCGCGTCTGGTCCTGCATCCGCTGCTGCATGTCCATGAACAGGCGCGCGCTCTGCTCGAGGTAGTTGCCGAGCATGCCCTGCATCGCGGGCGCCTGCATCTGCATGAACTGCTTCCACAGCTCGGGCGTCAGCAGCATCTTGTCACCATAGACCTGCTTCGCCTGCTCCTGCAGCTTCTTCTGGATCGCGAGGAACGCCTGCACATTCTGCTCGATGTACTGGCCCATGATCGTCTGCTGCGCGCTGCCGTAGAAGCGGATCATCTGCGCGAGCATCTCGGAGCTGAACATCGGCATCCCGCCTGATTCCTCGTCGAGGATGATCTGCAGCAGGATCGCCCGCGTCAGGTCCTCGTTGGTCTTGGCGTCGACGACGCGAAAATCGATGCCCTCGAGCACCATGTGCTTGACGTCGGCGAGCGTGATGTAGCCGCTGTTGGCAGTGTCGTACAACCGGCGATTCGGGTACTTCTTGATCGTGCGGATCTCGGAGGCCATCGGACCTGTCCCTGGGTCGTTCGGGTGATTATAAACCCCTGATTTGGCGAGGGTTTGAAATTCCCGCCCCATCCGGTAACGGTCCCATGGTGCGGCGCACAAAAAAAGGCTTGACTTGCCTCCCTGTCGTCCCTACAATTGGTTTTGTGCGGTGCAGCAAACGGGTCGGCGAACGGGGGCCCGGAATACTGCAACCGATCGGGGCGGGAAGGGCGAATGTACCGGTCCTGCCAAAGGCAACGGGTCCTAGCACCCGCATTTGAAAGGGCAACCATGTACAACGCAACGGAACAATTCGCCGCGTTCAACCAGGCGAACGTCAGCAACGCCATCAAGCTCGCGTCGCTGTCGATCGAGAACGCCGAGAAGCTCGTGCAACTGAACATCAACGCCGCCAAGCTCGCGATCGCGCAGGCGGTCGAAGGCGCGCAGGCCGCGGCCAGCGTGAAGGACGTGCAGGAGCTGGTGGCGCTTCGTGCGAAGCTGGCGGAAGTGGGCGTGCAAAGCGCGACCGGGTATTCGCGGACGCTGTACGAGCTGTCGTCGGAAGCGCAAGCGGGCTATTCGGCGCTGGCCGAGCAGTCGTGGGCCGACTACACGAAGGGCGTCGCTGCCTGGGTCGAGAAGGCCAGCCAATCGGCGCCGGCCGGCTCGGATGTGGCCGTCAACGCCCTGAAGTCGACGTTCGCCGCCTCGACGGCCGCGTTCGACCAGTTCCAGAAGGCGACCCGGCAGGTGGTCGACCTGGCCGACGCGAGCGTCCGCGCCGCGGCTGCCAACGCGACCAAGGTCACGAACGGCAAGGCGAAGCGCGCCGCGTAATTCCGGCGCAACGGCAACCGGCACGGCGGGAACCGGCGGACACGCTTGAAAGTGCCGCCGGGCATCCCCAGAATGGTGGTTGGTGGTGTCTCCACTGTATCAATTCTCTCCTCCTGATTGATACAGCCTCGAAGCCCCGCAGGTTTTCTTGCGGGGCTTTTTTTATTTGTTGCCCGCTTCGCCGCTACTCGACCTTCCCCACTCGCTGGACGGCCTCGGCGAGCTTCTTCGCGTCGGCCTCCCAGAAACGCCGCATCTCCGGCGCGTCGAGATACTGCACCGGCGTCTCCACCGTCTGCAGCGTTCCCACGAACCTCGGGTCCGCGGCGGCGACACGCGCCGCCTCGCGCAGACGCGCGACGATTGGCTCCGGTGTCCCGGCGGGCGCGAACAGCGCCGACCATTGGAAGAACACCGCGTCATAGCCTGATTCCGACAAAGTCTTCACGTCCGGCAGCGATGCGAGCCGATGATCGCCCCACGACGCGAGCACGCGCACCTTGCCCGCCTTCACGTGCTGCAGCACCGTCGACGGTCCGGTCGACAGCGCGTCCACCTGGCCGCCGAGCAGCGCCACCACCGCCGGCCCGCCGCCGGTGAACGGAACATGGAGAAGTTTCACGCCGGCGCTGTGCGCGAACATCTCCATCGGCATGTGCATCGTCCCGTAATTGCCTGAAGACCCGTACGTGATCGCGCCGGGCCGCTTGCGCGCGTCGTCGATGAATTCCTGCAGCGACTGCCACTTGCTGTCCGCGCGCACGGCCAGCACCGTCGGATCGGCGGTGAGCCGCGCGATCGGCGTGAACTGGTCGAGCTGGTAGAGCGGGGCCCGGCCCAGCACCTTGTCGGCCTCGGGCAGGATCGAGATCGACGACAGCGCGAGCAGCAGCGTGTAGCCGTCCGGCTTCGCTTTTGCAACCACGCCCATCCCGATGCCTCCGCCCGCGCCGGGCTTGTTCTCGATAACCACGGGCTGCTTCAATTCCCGCGATAGCGCGTCGGCGAACGGGCGCCCGACGATGTCCGCGACGCCGCCGGGCGGAAACGGCACCACCAGCGTGATCGACTTCGCCGGATACGTTTCCTGCGCGAGCGCGGCCGATGCGCCAATGGCCGCGGCGAGGAGCGCTGCGACGAGGGTGAAGGGCGTGCGCGAGCGCGGCGTGCGGTTCATGTCCGGATTCCCCCTGCGGTCGTCGAAGGACGAGGCGAAGCATTATGCGCGTGCTGTGCGAAGCCACGCGCGCGAGCGGCGGGCGACAACGTCGGGTGCGGCAGATCGCGACGACCGACGATCGCGACCGTCACCTCTCGCGGCTCTTGCGGTCGATCCGCTGTTGCGCGTCCTGCGCGCGCGGCGACCAGCGGCTCTTGATGTACGCGAGCACGCTCCAGATGTCCGCGTCTGACAGCGTGCTTCCGAACGCCGGCATGTCGCTCTGGTAACCCGGTGGCCCGTATGGCGGCGCGACACCGTGCTTGGTGATGCCGAACAGCACGGCGTCGGGATGGTGCCAGGTGTGGCCCGAATCGTCGTGCGGCGGCGCGCGCATGCGGCCGCTCGCGAGCCGCGATTGCCAGGCGGGCTGGCCTTCGAGATTGCGCCCGTGGCATGCCGCGCACTGCGCGTCGTAGATCGTCTTGCCCTTGGCGACCTGGGCCGCATCGCCCGGATCAGCGTGGTCGCCGCTGTCGGCGCCGCACGCGGCGAGCATCGCGGCGACGATTGAAAGCGCCACGCCTCGCGCGACGGCCCGACGCACACGAAGACGCATCATCGCCTGGGAACGCGCGTCACGCGCGCCGCAGCCGCAGCGCATTGCCGACGACCGACACCGAGCTCAGTGACATCGCCACCGCGGCGAAGAGCGGCGACAGCAGGATGCCGAAAAGCGGATAAAGAATGCCGGCGGCGACCGGCACGCCGGCAGCGTTGTAAATCAGCGCGAACGTCAGGTTCTCGTACATGTTGCGCACGGTGGCCTGCGAAAGCTGCCGCGCGCGCGCAATGCCGCGCAAGTCGCCTTTGACGAGCGTCACGTGCGCACTGCTCATCGCGACGTCCGTGCCGGTGCCCATCGCGATGCCGACGTTGGCGCGCGCGAGCGCCGGCGCATCGTTGATGCCGTCTCCCGCCATTGCCACGAGGCGTCCTTGGCCCTGCAGGCGGGCGACGAGGTCGAGCTTGTCCCGGGGCCGCACTTCGCCGTGCACTTCGTCGATGCCGAGCTTGCGTGCAACCGCTTCGGCCGTCGTCCGGCCGTCACCGGTCGCCATCACGATGCGGATGCCGTCGCGATGCAGCGCCGCGATTGCGTCGGGCGTGGATTCCTTGATCGGGTCGTGTACGGCGAGCAGGCCCGCGAGGCGCCCGTCGACGGCGAGGTAGATGACGCTCGCGCCGTCCGCGCGCAGGCGCGCGGCCTCGGCGGCGATTGGCGCAGGATCGCCGCCCGCTTCGCGCAGCAGCGCGGTATTGCCGAGCGCGACGTTGCGCCCGTCGACGGCGCCGCGCACGCCGATGCCGGTGCTCGATTCGAACGATTCGGGCTTGGCCAACGCGAGATTCCTGGCGCGCGCGGCCTCGACGATGGCGTTGGCGAGCGGATGCTCGCTGCCCTGGTCGATGCTCGCCGCGATGCGTAACACGTCCTGCTCGTCGAACGGCGCGACAGCGATCGCCTGCGCGAACTGCGGCCGGCCGAGCGTCAGCGTGCCCGTCTTGTCGACGATCAGCGTGTCGATCTTGCGCAGCGTCTCCAGCGCTTCCGCATCGCGGAACAGGACGCCGCTGGTCGCGGCGCGGCCGGTCGCGACCATCACCGACATCGGCGTCGCGAGACCGAGCGCGCAGGGACACGCGATGATCAGCACGGCGACGGCGTTCAGCACCGCGTACGCACCGCGCGGCTCGGGCCCGATGGACCACCAGACGATCACGGTGAGAATCGCGATCGCGATGACGGCGAGCACGAACCAGCCGGCCACGCGATCGGCGAGCCGCTGCGTGGGCGCGCGGCTGCGCTGCGCCTGCGCGACCATCTGCACGATCTGCGACAGCACCGTCTGCGAGCCGATCTTCCCGGCGCGCATCACGAGACTCCCTGTCCCGTTGATCGTTGCGCCGATGAGGCGCGCATCCGGCGCCTTCTCCACGGGTATCGGCTCCCCGGTCAGCATCGATTCGTCGACGTTCGAGCGGCCTTCGAGCACCGTTCCGTCGACGGGGATCTTCTCTCCGGGACGCACGCGAAGCACGTCGCCCACATGGACGTTCACGAGCGGAACGTCCTCTTCGGTGCCGTCCGCGGCGATACGCCGGGCGGTTTTCGGCTGCAGGCCGAGCAGCGCGCGGATCGCGGCCGACGTCTGCGAGCGCGCGCGCAATTCGAGGATCTGCCCCAGCAGCGTCAAGGACACGATGACCGATGCTGCTTCGAAATAGACGCCGACGCGACCGGCGGCGCGAAACGCATCGGGGAAAATGCCCGGCACGAGGGTCGCCAGGACGCTGTAAACGTAGGCGGCTGCGACGCCGAGGCCGATCAGCGTCCACATGTTCGGGCTGCGATTGACGATCGACTGCCGCCAGCGCACGAAGAACGGGAATCCCGCCCACAGCACGACGGGCGTCGCGAGCACGAGCTCCAGCCACGACATCGTCTGCGGCGCAAGCGGCACGAAGCGATGTCCCGCCATCGCGAGCGCGAAGCCGGCGAGCGTCAGCGGCAGCGTCCACCAGAACCGGCGCCTGAAATCGACGAGCTCCGGATTCTCCTGCTCGTCGAGCGACGGCATTTCGGGCTCGAGCGCCATGCCGCAGATCGGGCAGTTGCCTGGTCCCGGCCGGCGAATCTGCGGATGCATCGGGCAGACGTAAACCGTCCAGGATGATGAAACGGCGGCGGTCGCTTGCGGTTGCGCGGGCGGCGCGCGTACCTCAGCTGCCGCAGGACGAGCAGCATGCTGGCCAGGGTGCGCGTGGTGATGCTCGTGATTGCCGGAGTGATCGCTCGTTCCGGCGTGCGCTGCCGGCGCGCGGCGTTCCTGCGTCATGACTGCGCTCCGTATGGCCACTTCCAGTTGCGGATCTCGGGCATGTCGTCGCCGTGCAGCTCGATGTAGCGCTTGTGCTCCGCGCGCTTGTCCTGCATGCGCCGGGTCAGGTCCGCGGCCTTGCCTGCGAGCTTCGACACGCGGGCCGCAGCGTCGATCACGAGATGGAAGCGATCGAGATCGTTCAGCACGACCATGTCGAACGGCGTCGTCGTCGTCCCTTCCTCCTTGTAGCCGCGCACGTGCAGATTGTCGTGGTTCGTGCGCCGGTAGGTCAGCCGATGGATCAGCCACGGGTAGCCGTGGTAGGCGAAGATCACCGGCTTGTCTTTCGTGAACAGCGCGTCGAAACCGCGGTCCGGCAATCCGTGCGGGTGCTCGGTATCCGGCTGCAGCGTCATCAGGTCGACGACGTTGACGACGCGCACGCGAAGCTCGGGCGCAAGCCGGCGCAGCAGGTCGACAGCGGCGAGCGTCTCGATCGTCGGCACGTCGCCCGCGCACGCCATCACGAGGTCCGGCTCGCCGCCCTGCGTGTTCCCGGCCCAATCCCATGCGCCGATGCCGGCCGTGCAATGGGCGATGGCGTCGTCGATGCCGAGCCACTGCGGCTGGTCGTTCTTGCCCGCGACGACGACGTTCACCAGGTTGCGCGAGCGCAGGCAGGCATCGGTGACGCAGAGCAGCGTGTTCGCGTCCGGCGGCAGGAACACGCGGATGATGTTTGCCTTCTTGTTGACGACGTGATCGATGAATCCGGGATCCTGGTGCGAGAAGCCGTTGTGATCCTGGCGCCAGACGTGCGACGTCAGCAGATAATTGAGCGACGCGATCGGCTGCCGCCACGGGATTTCGCCGCAGACCTTGAGCCACTTGGCGTGCTGGTTGAACATCGAGTCGACGATGTGGATGAACGCCTCGTAGCACGAGAAGAAGCCGTGCCGCCCGGTGAGCAGGTAGCCTTCGAGCCAACCCTGGCACAAGTGCTCGCTCAGGACTTCCATCACGCGGCCGTCGGGCGCCAGGTGATCGTCGCCGTCGACGCGCTCCGCCTCCCACGTGCGGTTCGTGACCTCGAACAGCGCGTTCAGCCGGTTCGAGGCCGTCTCGTCCGGCCCGACGACGCGAAAGTTGCGTGCGTCGAGATTGCGCCGCATCACGTCGCGCAGCAGCGTGCCCATCACGCGCGTTGCCTCCGCGTCCACGGCGCCCGGCTGCGGCACCGCCACCGCGCAATTGCGAATGTCCGGCAGGCTCAGCGGCTGCAGCAGCAAGCCTCCGTTCGCGTGCGGGCTCGCACTCATTCGCCGATTACCCTCCGGCGCGAGCGCCGCCAGCTCGGGCATCAGCCGGCCCCTGGCGTCGAACAGCTCCTCTGGCCGGTAGCTTCGCATCCATTGCTCGAGCAGATGCAGATGCCCAGGGTTCGACAGGTTGCCGAACGGGACCTGATGCGAGCGCCACGTGCCTTCGATCGCGAGGCCGTCGACCTCCTTCGGCCCCGTCCATCCCTTCGGCGTTCGCAAAACGATCATCGGCCATGTCGGCCGCCGTGAACGCGCTCCGTTGCGCGCGCTCGACTGGATGCGCCGGATCTCGTCGACGACGCTGTCGAGTGTCGCCGCCATCAGCCGGTGCATCGCGGCGGGGTCGTCTCCTTCGACGAAGTGCGGCTCCCACCCGTAGCCGCGCATCAGTGCTGCGAGCTCGTCGTGCGGAATGCGCGCGAGCACCGTCGGATTCGCGATCTTGTAGCCGTTCAGATGCAGGATCGGCAGCACGGCGCCGTCGCCCACGGGATCGAGGAACTTGTTCGAGTGCCAGCTCGCCGCGAGTGCGCCCGTTTCCGCTTCGCCGTCGCCGACGACGCAAGCGACGATCAGTTCGGGATTGTCGAACGCCGCGCCGAACGCGTGCGCGAGACAGTAGCCGAGCTCGCCGCCTTCGTTGATCGAGCCGGGAACCTCCGCGGCCGCATGGCTCGGAATGCCGCCGGGGAACGAGAACTGCCGGAACAGCTTCGCAAGGCCCGCTTCGTCCTGCGAGACGTCCGGATAGAGCTCGCTGTAGGTGCCCTCGAGGTACGTGTTGGCGACGATGCCGGGACCGCCGTGACCGGGGCCCGTGACGTAGATCATCGGCACGCCATGCTCGCGGATGATCCGGTTCAGATGGACGTAAACAAAATTGAGCCCGGGCGTCGTGCCCCAGTGCCCGAGCAGCCGGGGCTTCACGTGCGCGAGCTCGAGCGGCCGCCGCAGCAGCGGATTGGCGTACAGGTAGATCTGGCCGACCGTCAGGTAGTTGGCGGCACGCCAGTACGCGTGCATGCGTTCGAACAGATCGGGTGTCGTCTGCTTGCTCATCGCTCGCTCCTCGTGCGTTGCCATGCGCCTCACTTTACGCGCCCCGGCGATCGGGAGTCGTCGCGCGCGACCTATAATGCAAGCAGGCTATTGGAGGCAGCAAATGAAGCGGATTGCGATGGCGATCGCCGCGGCGTTTCTCACCGGTGGCATTGCGCACGCGCACGGCGATGCGGCCGCGCACGGCGATGCGACCTCGCACGGCGATACGGCCGCGCATGGCGGGCACGGTACCGCGCCGGCGAAGAAGACGCAGAAGCCATGGGGCGTCGCTGGGGACCCGAAAGCGGTGAAGCGCACCGTCGAAATCGCGACGCGTGACGAGATGCGTTTTTCGCCAAGTGCGATCCAGGTCGCCCAGGGTGAGACCGTGCGGCTCGTCGTGCGCAACGACGGCAAGCTGATGCACGAGCTCGTGATCGGCACGAAAAAGGAGCTCGACGCGCACGCGGCGACGATGGCGAAGTCGCAGGCGATGGCGCACGAAGAGCCGTACATTGCGCACGTCGCGCCGGGCGAATCAGGGGAAATCGTGTGGACGTTCAATCGCCCCGGCCGGTTCGATTTCGCATGTCTCGTCGCCGGCCACTACGAGGCCGGAATGCGCGGCCGGATCGACGTCGCGCCGGGCGCGAAATGAGCCGGCCGCTGCTGCACGCGATCGTGCTCACGTCGGCAACCGGATCGAATATCCGGCGAAGGCCGACGGCAGCCGGCGCGAGGCGGGCACGCTGGTCGCGGCCCGCGCGCAGGACTATTGCTGGATGTGGACCAACCGCGGAACGTCGCAGGCGGCGCCGAAGGTCGATCTCGCCCCAAGCCGGTATATCGTGCCTGCCGCTCTGCGGCGTGAAGCGCCGTCTCGCGGTGCGGCGTCAGAACATGTGCTGGCCGCCGTTGATCGCGATGTTGGCACCGGTGAGGAACGCCGCCTCGTCGCTCGCGAGGTACGCGACCAGCCCCGCGACTTCCTCCGGCTTGCCGAGACGTCCCATCGGGATCTGCGGAATGATCTTGCTGTCGAGCACGTCCTTCGGAATCGCCATCACCATCTTCGTGCCGATGTAGCCGGGCGAGATCGTGTTCACGGTGACGCCCTTGCGCGCCACTTCGAGCGCCAGCGCCTTCGTGAACCCGTGCATGCCGGCCTTGGCGGCCGAATAGTTCGTCTGCCCGAATGCGCCCTTCTGGCCGTTCACCGACGAGATGTTGATGATGCGGCCCCAGCCGCGGTCGACCATGCCGTCGCACACCTGCTTCGTCATGTTGAAGCACGAGTCGAGATTCGTCTGGACGACGGCATCCCAGTTCGCCTTGTCCATCTTGCGGAACGTCATGTCGCGCGTGATGCCGGCGTTGTTGACGAGCACGTCGATCGGTCCGAGTTCGCCGACCACCTGCTTGACGCACGCGGCGGCCGA